>Ga0182021_10000220_pt1 | contig 57485 bp, 53 predicted proteins | sample 612E3MmetaG_FD_120493 | JGI IMG/M metagenome (GOLD analysis project Ga0182021, IMG submission 120493) | Permafrost microbial communities from Stordalen Mire, Sweden - 612E3M metaG (Illumina Assembly) | ecosystem: Environmental > Terrestrial > Soil > Wetlands > Permafrost | place: Sweden...
AACGGATCTCACTCTCTCTTATACTAAAACTTTTGGTATTTTAAACGCCGGTGTTGGTTACATCTATTATGGTCTGGGAGCGCCAAATGCCGGTGCAGCAAAACCTCTTGATTCACAGGAAGTATTTATCACCTTAGGTCTCAATACTCTCCTTACGCCGACTTTAACGGCCTACAAGGAAATTGATCATTATCACCAGTATTATTTCCTGTTGGGGATTTCCCATACCTTTGAATTCAACAAGACCGTTTCTCTGGCATTGAGCGCATCCGCGAGCTACTTGCTCAGCGACTATGCCGATGCGACCCTTTACAATGTGAATCCATCGTATGGCGGGTATCCAAAGTTCAATGACAATTATCAGGCGACAAACGACAAATTTAATAATTTCCACGACGGCGTTCTCACGGCGAGCCTCCCGATAAGTGTGGCAAAATATTTGACCGTGGCCCCGACTGTATCCTACTCTTTCGCTCTGTCGGACGATGCAAAGAATGAGATCAAGGCCCGTGGCAAATTGACTAATCCGGGCGAGAATGACAGCAGTTACCTTTACGGTGGCCTGACCGTTACCTTAAGCTTCTAACATATCCTCCGTCGCAGCCGGTCATAACCCTCTCTTCCTTCGGGGTTACGGCGGCTGCGGCGGCCCTCCTGATTCCACGCATCACTTCGCACCCCCCGTGTCATTTCGACCGAAGGGAGAAATCTTCATTAGTTTTATTCGTGGAATTTATCCTGAGTAAACACGATGAGCTCGAAATGACAAGAATAAAAAAGTCTGTCATTCCCGCCCCCGATAAGGACATTCGAGGGCAGGCTCCAGCGGGAATCCAGAGTTACTGTCGTTCCCAATAAATGTGAGGACGTCATCGAGAGACGATGAGTTCAGGAAAGTCCGTGAATATCCCGTCAACCCCCAATGCCCGCAATCTATCAATGTCTTCCGGACTATTAACCGTATATACAAATACCTTGAGCCCCCGCTCATGGGCATGTGCAATAAATCGTGCGCTGGCTATATTGATTTGGGCATGTACAGAGTATGCGTGATATCGCCGGGCAAATATCGCATAGCGGCGGCGTGGACGATCTATGAGAATACCGAGCCTGATCTGAGGATTGAGTTTCCTGACTTTCCTTAACTGGCGGCGGCTGAATGATGATACTATGAACTGCTCATAATTCCATAGCCTCTCCCTAACATACTCTTCAATCAGGGAAACAGCCAATCCTGCGGTCTTAGGCCCTTTCAACTCGACATTTATCCCCGCTCTGCCATCTACAGAGTCAAAGACCTCACGGAGGGTCGGAATGCGCTGACCTTTCCCCGCATCGAGAGAGCGCAGGTATGAGAGCGATGCGTCTCTGACATAGCCAGCGCCGTTTGTCGTGCGTTCGAGTCGTTCATCGTGTATGACTATCAGCTCGCCCGCAACTGCATACACATCCACTTCAATCCAATCAGCGCGCAGAGCAATAGCCTTCTCCACTGCTGCGAGCGTGTTTTCCGGTTCATGCCCTGATGCACCGCGATGGGCAAAACAGATGAGTTCTTTCATTGCAAAGGGAAAATTGTATCTAGGATTGAGGATTCTCTAACTTAGGTACACCTTCGGGACGAAACCATCGTACATTTTCTTCGATTCGCGAAAGATTTAGCTCGTTGCGTAATTCATTCCTTAGATCATTTAATATAGGATCTAAGGATGCTTTCCCATTCTCGGCAAATTCTTTCGAGAATTGATGAACCATAGAAATCTGTGAAGGAGTTCCAAACAATTGTATATCTGCAATTGCTGACTCCATTTGTCAATAATACTCAGAATTGGGTTTACGCATACTTGAATTAGCAAGATTGCGATAAGCATTTATCAGGTATTCTATTTTGATATCTCGGAGTTTATTTTCTCTGTCCCTAGTGGAGTTAAGCCAATTAACAATAAACCAGCCAAGGAAGATTACGATTGTACTAATTAATATTTGATAATTTACCATATAAACCCTCTTAAGAAAAAATCTAAAAGCATGGCCATGTTCTTGATCATTAAGGAAAGAAATCTATGCTTTCCTATATGTTATGTTACTTACTGACTACAGGAAGAAGTTGCTGCATCTCTTGCACAATGCTCCCGATTACAAATTATGTTTAAGAAATCAAGGCAGAAAGAGCGGGGAAGACGGCCTGATCATGCTTCCAATTGTATGGAAGTATATCGACGCCCAGTTTCCTTAGTTTCCTCTGGAGCGTTTCATCGATAGCCTCCGGGACAGCGATAATCAGACGGGGTTGCTTCGGGAGTTCGGTGTTGGCGAGGAGCAGCCGTGCGGCGGCAGACTGTATATTGTGTATTGATGCATCAGTGGTTACTTCGAAGACGGCCGTTATCTCTTGCCTGACGTTCACAATAAGGAGTTCCCGTTCCGGGTCATTCCCCGCTTTAAAACCAAGGCGGGAAACTGCATCGTACAAATCCTTTACGATTAGGCCATGGTCGCACATAGATGCAGGATCGGCGAGTGGGTCCGCATAGCGCGCACCGATCAGCTCTTCTCGGAAATGAAGTTCGTCAAAAGACATTTCCACTTGAGAGGTCCGGGACGAAAAAAGATTCTTCATCCGGTCAACCTTGCGGACAAATTGACTGACCTGCCTGACAAACCGGGACGAATTCAGGACGCCTATTAAAGCCACAGTGGTTTCCGCGGGACCGTCTTCCATGATTGCCCAGACGCCCCTGTAATGGTCATCGAACAGGGCCTTGCCGACGCCTTTCTTGCCGCCGCCGATTCTGCCCCGGTGCACCACGAATACGCGGCCGTTGCGGTCTATCGCCAGCGCCCCGCCCATGCGCCTGTCAACCCCTTTTACGGGTAGATTGATTTCGCATGTAATCGGGATATGAGATGTACCCGCCGGCTTTTCTGCCCCGAAGGCATGCCCATACCTGTTTCCCGACGTCTTCTCGTTCACCATCCAGATGCCGAGGCGCGCCGACCACAAGGCCTTTGCCTTGACCGTCGCACCGGGATGGCCGAGATTCACAGGGATTTTTTCATCGATGAAAGGTTTGAAGCTTCTTATGAATTGTCGCCTGTATCTTTTGATGGCGGATTCGTCGTCAAGGACTTTCAGCATTGTCCCTTCTCCATTGACCAGGCTTCGGCGAAGTTTTTTGTGGATGAGATGTTCAGGATATTTACAGGAAATACCCCACTTAATCAAGCCGTTTTCTGAGACGTTTCAGGATGCCGGAAAAGACTATTTTCATAAATCTTGAGAAGATCTTTTCAGATCTACGCTCCAGGATGATAATTTGTTATTTCCTTTCAAGAGAATACCCCGATTCTTATAATGGACGTCACTCACTCTTATATGGAATTCGGCTCCGGTGTATTCACCTTTTTCCGAGCGGCAGGTAGAGATGATCGTATCGGCAACGATGATGACCTGGCCCCGCAGGATGCCCAGGTCAGAGTTAACGGATTCCCAGGTCGTCTGATTCCTGCCTTCTTCGAAAGGAACAATTTCATAGCGACTGTGGATCTTGACAGGATTCTCCCCCATCTTGATTTCGGCCTGCCCTTCATTCAGCCACAGACCCTCCAGGTGCGTGATACTGACCGTTCCCTCGAGCGTCAGCATGCGCTCCATGTCGTCAAAGTAATGGCCGCGGGCGATCCAGACTCCGTCCTTTAACAAGAAAGTATGCATCGTAGAACCACCTCGTATGGGCAACTGATTGGACATAGAGACATTCGTAGTGCGGGACTTCAGTCCCGCTAATATAGCGCACCTAAAGGTACGCACTACATTTAAATGGTGCCGGTGCAGACCTGAAGGTCTGCACTACATACATTCCGTCATTCGCCTCGTCATCCCTTTCGCCCGGGCTTTGAGACAGGCCTGGGGCGGAGAAGGACGTACGTTGCACCCGCGCCGCCGTCAAAAGACTGGGCGCTTGAAAAAGCGATCACCCACTTGCGCCAGTGCCCGCGGGTGAGCCACTCACGCACATTATTTTTCAGCAGCGGTTCGCCGGGCGAAGAAAGGCCGCGCCCGTGTATGATCAGGACCGCCCTCCTGCCCGATTTTACTGCCCCGGTCAGGAACTCTTCGAATGTTCTCTTTGCCTCCGCTACGCCCTGGCCGTGAAGATCGACGTGGGCCTGTATGGAAAAATCGCCGCGATGAAGTCTCCCGGCGAACTCCGGATGCACGTCATAGCCTGTGCCTTCGATGTACTCCGGTGTATCCGATATGACGAAGCCTTCTCCATATTTTACAAGATTCGTAAGCTGCCCGACGATTGCCGTCTCCGGGGATTCCTTGGCGGCCCCCGTAGGCCTGCTCTTAATTTTATTCTCCACGCGTTTGTCCTCTTGCATTGGCTTCACATCCTGAACGGCTTCGAGAAAAACCTGCTCTTCAATTTCCGGATCGCGCGCAGGCTCCGGCTCAGATTTGGATACGCGAGCGGCTAATGGCTTCGCCTGCGTCTTGCGTCCGACGCAGTTCTTCAGTTCTCCGAAGGGATTGTGTTTTAGAGAAGAATCAGAAGTTGTCATGACGCCTGCCCCGTCCTTAATCAAGCCGCTTCCTGAAGCGTCTCACGGCTGCGGTAAACACCACAAGACCGATGATGGCCAACGCTGCGCACTGGGGCCAGAGTATTTCAAGACCGATGCCTTTCAGAAAAATGCCCCTGATGATAACCAGAAAATACCTCAAAGGGTTCAGGTATGTCAACCACTGAACGACAACGGGCATGTTGACAATGGGAAAGACAAAGCCGCTCAGCATGAAGAAGGGAAGAAGAAAGAAGAATGTCGTCATCATGGCCTGCTGCTGTGTTGAGGAAACGGTGGAGATAAAGAGACCCACCCCGAGAGTGGAAAGAAGAAAGAGCAATGTGGCCACAAAAAGCAGGACAACGCTCCCGGCAAGCGGTATCTGAAACCAGACAACGGCGATGACCGTAACCGCGACCATCTGCAGGATCGAGATGATGATATAGGGAATCGTTTTCCCCACGATGAGTTCGATAGGCTTCAGCGGCGTCACAATCAACTGCTCAATTGTGCCGGCCTCTTTTTCCCTGATGATGGCAATCGAGGTCAACAGCAAGGCGATCAGCATAATCACAAAGGCGACGATGCCGGGAACGAAGAAATACTGACTGTCAAGGTTTGGGTTGTACCACGTTCTGATTCGCGCGTCTATTTTGCCGTAATCCATGTGCTGGGGATACAGCTCCCTGAGCAGGTCCTGGTTCAGCTTGTCAATGACCAGCATGGAATAAGCTATCCGGATGGACGCCATGTTGCTCATGGTCCCATCGGCAATGATCTGAATCTCGGCTGTTTCTCCTTTTCTGATTTTCTTGCTCAGATCAGGTCCGATCTTGATCGCCATATCGACCTTTGTATCTAACAGAGCCTGCTCCAGTTCACGGTCGCTTTGCAAAACCTGGGTAATCCTGAAGATTTTATTGGCGCTGAAGGCGTCGGCCACCATGCGGCTTTCCCGCGTGTGGGACTGATCCAGAATAGCGATCTGGATGACCCTGATATCATAATTCACCACGTATCCGAATAAGAGCAGTTGGAGAAGGGGCGCCACGATGAGGACGCGCCTGCTTCTCTTGTAGCGGAAGAGGAGAATAAATTCCTTACGTACAAGCTCCCGGATGCGAAGCCAGTTCACGTTACAGCCCCTCCTTCTTGAGTAAGATGTAATTCGCGACTGCGAGAACGGCGAACATGAAAAGCATGACCAGATAACTTGGCCAGAGGTGTTCGAGCCCGAGGTTCCGCAGATATAATCCGCTCAGGATGTTGACATAGTAGGTGGCAGGAACGACGTATGTCACAAGCTGCAGGACCATAGGCATATTGACCACAGGGAAAACGAAATTCGAAAGAAGCAGTGACGGAAGGTACGTCAGTAGAATGGCTCCCTGATTGGCGAGCAGTTGGGTCTTCGTGACGCAGGAAATGAAGAGACCCAGCGTCAACGCCACGGACAGGTAAATGGAAGAGGCCAGGATCATCAACCAGAAGCTGGACTTCATGACGACGCCGAAGAGGACTTGACCCATGAGAATGGAAATAAGGACATCCGTCAGTCCGACAAAGAAATACGGTATCGCCTTGCCGATCAGCAGTTCGCCGGCAGAGAGCGGCAGAGACTTGATCGTTTCCATCGTCCCGTTCTCATATTCCCGTGCAATTACAAGAGAGGTCAGCATAGCGCCCACGATCATGATGATGACGGCAATCATGCCTGGCACGATGAAATTACGGCTCTCCAGCTCTTCGTTAAACCATACCCGCACGCGGCCATTGATGGGCGGCTTAATCTTCTCCATGCCCTGGCGTTCGAGGAATGCAACCAGCAGTTTCTGATTGTACTGCGAGATAAAGGCATTCACATATCCCCTCGTGATATTGGCAAAGCTCGGGTCGCTTCCGTCGAGAAGTATCTGCATTTGCGCCGCACGGTCCGAGCGAATATCCCTTGTCCAGTTGGGGGGTATTATGATCGCAAGTAGAGCCTTTCCGCGGTCTAAATAATCGGTGGCGGCTTTTGTATTGGGCAGTTGAGCCCCAATGCGAAAATACGGGGATGCGCCGAGATGCTGTATGAAGTCGCGGCTCAGATCCGTTTTGTCGTGATCGACCACGACAGTTTCTACATTATCGACATCAAGACTCAAGGCATAGCCGAAGAGCAGAATGAGCAGCAGCGGAAGTGCAAACGCCAGATACAGGCTCCGGAAATCGCGTATCAGATGATAGAACTCCTTGCGAGTGACAGCTTTAATATTTCTCAGTCTCAATGGTGAGATACCTCGTCAGAAGTTGTTTTCCCGGACATGAGGGTGATAAAGGCTTCGTTCAGGTCGGCATCAGGACGACCCGGACACGCTGCGGCAATTATTTCCGCGGGACTCCCGACGGCAACAATCTTCCCCTCATTGATCATTACGATACGCCCGCAATGCCGGGCTTCATCCATATAGTGGGTAGTAACAAATACCGTGATTCCCTCTGAAGCGAGCTGACGGATGAAATCCCAGAAGTGCTGGCGTGTGATGGGATCTACGCCTGAGGTTGGTTCATCGAGGAAAAGAATTTCCGGGCGGTGGAGAAGGGCGCAGCCAAGGGCGAGTCGCTGACGCCAGCCCTGAGGCAGTTCCCGGGTGTATCGATTGCGCACCTCCGCAAGCTGCGTCATATCCAGAATCCAGTCGATGCGTTCTTTCCACTGGTCCTCGGGCACAGCGTAGATGCCGAGATAGAATCTGATGTTTTCGTAGGGAGTCAGGTCTTCATATAGGGAAAATTTCTGTGACATATACCCGATGGATTTTTTTATTTCCTCGGGCTCTCTTGCGATGTCGTGCCCCGCCACATGGCCGCTCCCGGAAGTGGGGGTCAGTATGCCGCAGAGCATGCGGATGGTCGTCGATTTCCCGGAACCGTTGGGCCCAAGGAAACCGAAGATTTCTCCCCTTCTTACGGAGAAGGTAATCTTGTCCACCGCAACGAAGGCGCCGAAGCGTTTTTCGAGATCTGTTACGGCTACTGCCTCAGCGTTTGAAGGAATCATGAACTATCTCCTCATCCACTTCCTGGATGCGCTTGATCATGGCCTCTTCGAGGCTTGCGTAATGGCCGCGTATTTCCTGCGGCGCGGCAATGTCAAGAACACGGGAACGATGCATCAAGGCCAGACGGTCACATTTTTCCCCCTCGTCGAGATACGCGGTGGAAACCATGATGGTCATACCGTCCGCGCGCATCTGGTCGAGTATCTCCCAGAACTCCTGCCGTGAAACAGGATCCACGCCGTTCGTCGGTTCGTCGAGGATCAGCACCTTCGGTTCATGGACGAGAACGCATGCCAGTCCGAGTTTCTGTTTCATTCCACCGGAGAGGTTGCCCGCTGGACGATTGACAAAGGGAAGCAGGTTTGAAAACCCGAGGTACTTCTCCCTCCTCCGCGCACGTTCCTTCCTCGGTACATTAAAAACGTCCATGAAGAATTGCATGTTTTCGTCGACTGTCAGGTCCTGGTAGAGACCGAAACGCTGCGGCATATAGCCGATAAGAGGCTTCACCCGCTGTTTGTCCCTGACCACGTCAAAGGTGCCGATCAGAATGTTCCCCGATGCCGGCCGTATCATCGTCGCCACCATCCGCAGCAGCGTTGATTTCCCCGCCCCATCGGAGCCCACGAGACCGAAGATGGTTCCTTGCCCGACGGAAAGGGAAAGATCATGCACTGCTTCCACGTCGCCGAAGCGCATGGAAACGTTCTCTATGGAAATGAAAGATGTGCCGTTTGAAGACAATGCTCACGCTGCCTCAGGAGTTTTTTTACCGCAGCCAGGCGTCGGCCGGCATGCCGGACTTCAGTTCGAAAGAAGGATTGGGAATGGAGACCTTCACGAGGTACACCAGCTTCACCCTCTCCTTCTTGGTCTGGATTATCTTAGGGGTGAATTCGCCCTCGGGTGAGATGAATGTCACCTTCCCTTTGTAAACCTTATTGGGGAAGGTATCTATTTTCACGTCCACGTCTTGCCCGGGTTTCACCTTTCCGATCTCCGTCTCATCCACAAATATTTTCAGGTCCACCGTCTCGAGATCGGCCATCGTTAAAACCTCGCGGCCGGGACTGACCACTTCTCCGGGTTCGACGTTGCGGCTCGTGATGATCCCGTTGTAGGGCGCGAGCAGCCGGGTATATTGCAATTGAATGTCGGACTGTTCGAAAGCAGCTTTGGCCTGTTTGATCTGGGAGGTGGCTGCTTCGATTTCCTGCTCCGTTAGTTCAACCTTTTTCAGGTTGCTCTTCGCCTGTCTCAAGGCGGCTTCCGCGTCGTCAAGTCTAGCCTTGGCCGTATCATAGCCGAGCTTTACGGAGTCCCTTTCCTTTTCCGTGACTACGCCGCGCTTGAACAATTGCTCATACCGCTGATAATTCTTCTGCGCGTCATCCATGACGTCACGGGCGCTTGTAACGTTTGTCCCCGCCCTCACCACGTCGGCGGGAAGGGTGCTCTTGTATATGTTAAGAGTTGTGGTGAGTTGATCACGTGTCTGGATCGACCGGGTATGATTTGCCTGCGCCTGCTCTTTCTTTGACTGAAACTCCGTGGGATCGAGCTCGGCAAGGAGCTGATCCTTTTTGACGGCGTAGCCTTCCCGTACAGCGATGTTGATGACGCGGCCGCTTGCCTGGAAGGCGAGATTGGAATTCGTCGCCTCGATCGTTCCTGAATAATAAAGTTCACCCCGCTGGGATTGCCACTGTCCGAAATAGACCAGGGCGCCGACACCTACAAGGAGAACGATAAATACTATGACGATTATCCTCTTCTTCATGGTAAAACCTCCCGCACGCCCATCGCCCTCTCTAATCTGGCTATGCTTATGTTATAGTCGCTCAAGGCATTGAAGTAATCCGTCTTCGCTTTTGTAAGCAGGGTCTGCGCATCGATGACGTCCGTCGACGTTCCCACGTGCTCTCTGTATCTTTCCGTGCTGACGCGGAAATTCTCGTCCGCCTGCTCGATCGATTTTTTTGTTACCGCCACCTGCTTTTCGGCCTCATGGAGCGCCAACCAGGCGTTCTTTACCTCGAGAGTGACCTGATCCTTTATATTGTCCAATGCGTATGCTGTCTGGTTCTCCCGGGAGCGGCTGGCGTCGACCCGGTTTTTTGTTCGGCCCCACTCCCAGAAATTCCAAGTGGCCATCCCCATGACATACGTGTTGTCCTGATTCTTATAGGGGCTGCCGTTAACGTTGGCGTTGTCGCCGTAGCGTTCAAAATGGCCGACCACATTTATAGAAGGCAAATATTCACTCTTGGCTAATTTTACCAGTTTCTGTGACTGTTCGACTTTCCGGGTGTAGGACTTAACTTCCGGCCTTTTTTCCATGGCAATCTTCTGGCATTCATCGAACGTCTTGGTATAGGGCCTGAGAGCGAGGATGTCCTCCACTTCCGTCGGCGTATCGATTTCCCTGCGGACGACAGTATTGAATTTAGCTTTTGCTGTCTCCACAGCGTTTTCCGCTTTGACAAGATTTTGCCTGCTGTTCGCGAGCTCCACTTCGGCGCGTAGGAGATCGTTCTTCGGAATCACTCCAACATCAAAAAAATCCTGGGCCATGCTGCGGTGCGCGTCGAGCTGCTCCACCGATTGTTTTGCGACGTCGAGGCCCCTCTCCGCCTTCAGAATATTGAAATAGGCTACTCTAACCTCCTGGACCATATCCTGAACAACAGCCGTTTCATCCAGCGACGCGATTTCATGGCCGAGACGGCCCGCCTCATAATTTGCGAGTATTCCTCCGCCCGCAAATATGGGTTGTTTCACTTCCACAGCCCAGGAGTAGTTATCCTTTGTCCCTGTGACCAGTGTGACGGGACCCGATGAGCCTGGAAGGGTGGCAGTCAGTGTCGGGTCTACATTCAGCCGCGAGTAACTGTAATAGGTGCTGAACTTCGGCAGAAATCCCGTGAAGGCCTCCTTCTTCTGGGCCTCCGCCCCTTTTACGCCTTCCTGGGCCGACTGGATAAGGACACTCTGCCTTAAGGCCAGATCGATACTCTGCTGCAGGGTCAGCTTTTCCGCAGATAGAGCTGTCTCATGAGTAATACAGAAAAGCAATATCGACACAGAAAAAATCACATGCATATTCTTCGTCCGCATATTCCCCTTCCCTTCATTTCGTAACAGCTCTTAAGATGAGATTTTCGATTTCACCGGCAATAGTTCCGGATATTTTATCGTCCAATTTCTTTATGCCCGCAGGGAGCCAGTTATACTTAGCCCTGATCGGCGCGCTGGTCTTATAGGTTACCATGGCGCCCATAACCATTATGTGTATCAGGAAGGGAACCGTTTCTATGAAGATTCCCTTTTCCACACCTTCTTTAAGGATCCCCCTGAGCATATTTACGATGTGGAAAATATCCCGCGCCACCACTTCCGGCAGGTGCTCTCCTCCGGAGGCTACTTCGCGCATCATGACCGGAGCGACCTGAGGATTATCGTCTATATTGCGGGCAAAGGTGCGTACATAGACGCGGAGCTTTTCTTCGGGGTCCCGTATGCCTTTGATCTTACCGGCGATCATCTCCGCTGTGTTGCCGATAACGTTGCTGATAACTTCCGCGTAGAGTTTTTCCTTGTCGCCGATGTGATAATAGATCGTGGCTTTGTTGACGCCCGCGCGCTTCGCAATCTCATCTACTCGCGCGCCGGAAAAGCCGGACTCCGAAAAGACGCTTGCCGCGGCCTTGAGGATACGCTTGACAGTTACGCTTTTTTTACCGGCTGATGATGGAAGGTCCATTCTTGCACCTCCGTAAAGAGTCGATAATGAACTAACCAGTTAGTTATACCACTTGGTAAATAACACGCGCTAAAGAACACTGTCAAGATTTTTTTGGTTAAGGAGGAATCATCAAAATATCTTGTCGCTTTTTCATCATCGGTGTATAAAGTAATACCGATTTGCAAGGGGCAAGATTTCGATGGAATCCGTCTTCGTAAAGAGCGCACTTATTTCTTCATTGCTCGCCTTAGTTATCTCATCTTCATCCCATGCGGCGACTGAACAGAGAATAGCCATTATAATTGGAAACGGCAACTATACCTCTTCGCCACTCAAGAACCCGCTCAATGATGCAACGGATATTGCAGCTACCCTCCAGAAGCCCGGCTTTACAGTCATTGTTAACAAGCAGGCGACAGAAGTTGCCATGACGAAACGGCCCCCGACCCCGGAAGAATCTTCAACTTTCACCAGCCCGACGATTGAGGCCGAGTTTGTGTTGATACCTGCGGGTAGGTTTACGATGGGGAGTTCAAATGATGCGCATAAGGTGAAGATCAGCAAGCCTTTTTACATGCAGACGACGGAGGTGACGCAGGTACAGTGGCAAAAGGTCATGGGGAGCAATCCGTCGCATTTCAAGAAATGCGGCGACGACTGCCCCGTGGAGCAGGTCTCCTGGAATGACGTCCAGGATTTTATCAGGAAGCTCAATAGTATGGAAGGTACGGATAAATACAGATTGCCCACGGAGGCGGAATGGGAGTATGCGGCTCGGAGCGGTGGGAAGGAGGAGACCTACGCAGGCACGAGCAGCGAAGCCGAGCTTGGCAATTATGCCTGGCATAGCGCTAACTCCGGCAGTAAGACACACCCTGTGGGACAGAAGATACCAAACGGCCTGGGTTTGTATGACATGTCGGGCAATGTCTGGGAGTGGGTTTTAGATTGGTATGGGGATTACCAATCAGGCATCTTTTCTTTATTCTTAGGCGTAACGGATCCTACGGGACCATCATCTGGCTCGCAACGGGTTCTTCGTGGCGGCAGCTCATACAACGGCGCACATTACTGCCGCGCGGGTTTTCGCCGCTTCTTCGCCCCAGACATCAGAGGCAGCAACTTAGGGTTCCGCCTCGTCAGCACGCCTTAATTGGGGGATTTTTACCTTCTTACTTTTGACAAGAATTGTTAAACCTTGCAGCGTCAACGTTGTAACTGATTAACCTCAATTATTTTCTGCAATGAGAACTGAGGATAAGGTGCACAAAAGATAGGTTTCATTTATACCTGATCAAGATCAGCCTAACTAATAACAAATATAAGGTCGCACGTGGTTTTGTAAAAACAGCTTGTTGAATGCGAGATGAAATATGCTACTGCTTGACGGTCTATTTTCCGCGCATACAGGCCGCGGGTAGTTTCCTATACTCTTGCTTTGATGATTTAGCATCTCCATACATCATTTCAAATGGAAATCGCCGAAAAAGCGCAGAACTCTGGATAAAAATGTGATACATGCTCCGGGGCTAATAACAGTCGTATCTTCATTGATTGAATCTTATAAATCAGGACGCTGACAAAATCGAGGATGCCATGACCCATCACTTGGTAAAGTCGGGCTATACAGCTCTTGTAGACCGTATTAACCGTTTTCCCCAGGGGGCACCCCCATCTGATACTCTCTATAAAATCCTGAAGGTTCTCTTCAGCGAAAAAGATGCTGCCCTTGTATCTCTTCTTCCAATAAAGCCATTCACGGTGGAGAAAGCTGCCCGTATTTGGAAGATGAAGACATCGGATGCTCAGAAAATTTTAGATGACCTTGCAGATCGAGCAATTCTTCTCGACATGGAGGAAAATGGAAAGCAAGCCTATGTCCTGCCACCGCCGATGGCCGGGTTTTTCGAGTTTTCCCTCATGCGACTCCGCGGAGATATTGATCAGAAGGCACTAAGCGAACTTTTCTATCAGTATCTTAATGTGGAAGAGGACTTCATCAAAGCTCTTTTTACGGAAGGAGAAACACAGTTAGGTCGAGTGTTCGTTCACGAACCGGCCCTGTCCCATGAAATCAGCCTGTGCGTTCTGGAATATGAACGAGCCACAGATGTCATAAAAACGGCATCATGCAGGGGTATCAGCATCTGTTATTGCCGTCATAAAATGCAGCATCTCGACCGCGATTGTAATGCACCGAAGGAGATCTGCATGACCTTTAACGTGGCTGCACAGTCTTTGATCAAGCACGGTCATGCCCGGCCGGTCAGTACGGAGGAATGTCTGGATTTGCTCAACGTCGCTTATGATCAAAAGCTGGTTCAGTTCGGTTCCAATGTCCGTGAAAAAGTAAATTTCATCTGTAACTGCTGTGGCTGCTGCTGTGAGGCCATGATCGCCGCAAGACGTTTTGGCCTTCTGCATCCTGTTCATACCACAAATTTTTTGCCTGAGATTCAGGAAGAAGATTGCACAGGCTGCGGTCATTGTGTGAAGGTTTGCCCCGTGGAAGCCATGAGCCTTGTTTCGGCTAACGATCCCCGCAATCCTAAAAATAAAAAGGCCCAATTGCGTGAGGATACATGCCTGGGTTGTGGTCTTTGTGCAAGGGTCTGTCAGGGAAATCACATTGCATTAAAATTACGTTCCCAGCGGGTCATAACACCACTTAGTTCCGTTCATCTCGCGGTTGTAATGGCCGTTGAAAGAGGGAAACTACAGAATCTCATTTTCGATAATCAGGCTCTTCTCAGCCATAGGGCAATGGCGGCGATTCTGGGTGTCATCCTTAAGCTCCCTCCAGTTAAACAAACAATGGCAAACCGCCAATTGAAGTCGAGATACTTGGAAACTCTGGTCAGATGAATGAATCTGGACAGTAAACATCTTCCGAAAGACTAAACATTAACTTCCTGTTATCAATAAAAAATGCTTTACCAAAAATTATCACCGTTTCATCCAGAAATCATCCCATGCAAGAATTATCAATTTCTTCATTATACTATGTTTATACTCGTATAATGTCAGCAATTTTCTAGTATTGACAGTAATAAAGCTTTCACATTAGACGGAGAAATAAAAAAAGACAAAAGTAATTAGAAGGTAGTTTAACCTCGGAGGTTAAGGCCTTCCTGAAAAAGCGATTAATTATCACCTCACCTTTAGAAAGGAGTTAACGAATGAGATGTTCCGGGACCAAACAATTACTGGCGGTAAAATTAATTACATGTCTCATGTTAGCGTGCACTTTAGCTTCATGCGCATACAATGATTTCAAAAGTCACTTCTCTGGCTATCATGATCAATTCTATTCAGGATCTCCTTTGCCGCTTGACCAGATTGCCGTATTACTAGGACAATGTCCTCATGTTAGAGAGCACAACGACTTTAGTATAATTGACATACGACAAATTAATGGCGTAGACAAAAAGAGGCTCGCAACAATTGAGCTTCTTCCCGGCAAATATAACGTCTGCGTAACCTACTTCCGCAATGACGGCTCCTATAAGTACTCTTCCAACGGCTGCGTTCTTGTTAGTTTCAATGCACTACCAGGACATATATACGAGACCGATGCAGTATTAACAGGTTTGAATTGGACCCCAGTGATAGCAGATGTAACTAATGAACAGAGCCCTCGCAAACAAGAGATTGTTGAGTACATCAGGAAACATCGAAATGAATAGCATTCTTAAAATACCAGATTGGTATATTAAATGTTGGACTACATAATAAACGACGTTAGGAGAGCACAATGGGAAAAATGAGCAAGCTTCGTAAGCATCTTCTGTATCTTACGATTGTCTATTTATCAGTAATTGGCTTCTTTACTATTGCATTTGCTGATCAAAAGGAAAGAGTGTTCCATCTAGGAGAAGTAGTTCGTGGCGATATATATGGAATTAATGTAATAAAGGCTGAGACAAAAAAAGAGTTTAAAGATTTGCATGGCATGATTTCTCCATCCCAGTCCAACCATAAATTGCTCGTGTTAGAAGTTAGGTTCTACGAGAATGGAAACCCATTGAAAGACAAAGCCAAGGAAGAGGAGGAGATACTTAAACTTTCTATCATTGATGCACGTGGTCGTATATTTCCAGCACCACTGACTGAATCTAATAAGGTAGTATTCAGATATATACTTTATGGAAAAGATCTGAAGGAAGCATATGAAAAAGAAGGATTCATATATCAGGTGTTCTTCTCCGTACCAAAAAAGAGCTCTGGATTTAAACTGCAATATCGCAATTTACCGCAAGTTAGTTTAGGTTTATGAGAGAGAATATTAGGTAAATATCTGGATATCTGGAGGGAAAGTGCTCTCGTAAATGTCTTCACAATCGACGATCTCATGATCGGGAAGAGTAAGGTGACCCCTTGAAAATATCGTCAAGGCGATTTTTTCTACAGACTCGTTGGGCCAAGATGCAACGAACTGAGATCTTGTAAGAATTACAAGGAGGATAAATGAAGAGATTTTTCTTAGTATTTCTGGCGACAGCGTTATTGACCATTGTTGTTTCTCTGCATGCTAACAGAGTTTGATCGACTTGTTTTAATGGGGAGAGGCATTATTTATCCAACAGTTGCAACAGTCTATTTGTTTCTTGCACTTGAGAACGTTTTAGTCTGGATGGTCATCGGTACATAACAACGGATTTACCCAGGGCGCGCAAAAACGACATCCGATTCGGGAAAAGTTTGAAGTGATACGTGACAGGTCTTGATAGGAGCAGTCATGAAAAGGATACTCGCGATCTCGATAACTATTTTTTTGTTGATGTCCTTGCCGGCATTCGGGGCAGACGCGCCCGCAGACCCTCTGCAAGAGGCAAAGGCTCAAGACAAGAAAGTTGCAGAACTTAAGAAAGCAGGGAAATCCGAGGAGGCAATACCTTATGCGAAGAAATCGCTCGAGCTATGTGAGAAGTCTCTGGGCAGAGAGCATCCCGATGTGGCTGTGAGACTGAATTGGCTTGCATCGCTTTACAAATCCACAGGCAAGTATGTGGAAGCAGAGGCATTATATAAAAGAGCTATCGCAATAGATGAGAAGATGTACGGAAAAGAGCATAAGGAGGTGGCGACGGACCTGAACAGTCTGGCACGTCTTTATGACGATGCAGCTCGTTATTCCGAGGCTGAGCCGTTATACAAGAGGGTGCTGGAGATAAGGGAGAAGGTGCTCGGTAAGGAACATAAGTATGTTGGAGAAAATCTGCACAGTTTGGCGATGGTTTATTATATGACAGGGAGATATGCCGAGGCGGAGCCGCTTTACAAGCGGGCGATTGCCATATGGGAAAAGACATTGGGTAAAGAGCATATATATGTCGCAAGAGGGCTCAACAATTTGGCATTGCTCTATTACGACACGAAACGCTATGCCGAGGCGGAATCGCTGTTCAACAGGTCTCTTCAGATTCGTGAGAAATTGCTTGGAAAAGAACATCTAGATGTAGCGACTGTCCTGAACAGCCTGGCAGGGCTTTATGAATCAACGAAGCAATATGCCGAGGCGGAACTTTTGTACAAAAGGGTTCTTGCGATAAAGGAAAAAGTGTTAGGCAAAGAGCACCCCGATGTGGCTATTAGCCTGAACAATCTTGCAAATCTTTATTATAATACAGAGCGCTATGCCGAAGCGGAGCCCCTTTATCAGCGTCTGCTGGTCATCCAGGAGAAGGTCCTCGGACCAGAGCACACGGAGGTGGCAACGACCCTGAACTACTTGGCAAACACGCTCTATGGTAGAAAGAACTACATTCAGGCCGAACCGCTCTACCTACGGGCACTGGCAATCACGGAGAAGGCCCACGGACCGAATGCCCCCTTCGTGGCCACCATCTGCAACAACTTGGGCAATCTATACACGGATACCAAGGCCTTTGCCAAAGCCGAACCCATGTATCTCCGCACCCTGGCCATCCAGGAGAAGGTCCTCGGACCAGAGCACACGGAGGTGGCAACGACCCTGAACCATTTGGCAGACACGCTCTACGGTAAAGACAAATACGTCCAGGCCGAACCGCTCTATCTGCGGGTACTGGCAATCACGGAGAAGGCCCACGGGCCGAATGCCCCCTTCGTGTCCACGATCTGCAACAACTTGGGCTATCTGTACTCGAAGACCAAAGCATTCGTCAAAGCCGAACCCATGTATCTCAGAGCCCAAGGCATTCGGGAAAAGCTCTACGGAGAAGAATCCGGGCCAGCCGCGGACCAACAGGTCACTCTAGCCAACTTCTACTACAACGCGGGCAATCTCACCAAGGCGGAAGCCCATTACCTCCGCGCGGCGGCAATTCGAGAGAAAGTCTTCGGCAAAGATCACCTGGACGTGGCGGATCCCACAGAGTGCGCGGGCCTGCTGGCCAAGCAGCGAGGGGACTTCGGCAGGGCCGAGCCCCTCCTCAAGCATGCCCTGGCCATCTACGAGAAGGAGAAGCCTCACGACTTGTTGCTGGCCCGCTGTCTCGACCATCTCGCCACTCTGTACAAGGCCATGGGAGACGATACCAGGGCTAAGGCCTTCTGGAACCGATCCTTCGCGGTGGAAAACTCGCGCGAGGTCCTGGACAAGATGACCGCCGAAGAGCTGCTGGCCGGGATGGCGCACCAGATCTATGCCAGGGGCGCCTACTCCCAGGTCCCTCTTCTCCAGAACTTGGACATGATTGCCCTCTCCGTCCAGGAGAAGAAATTCGGCCCCGAGCACCCTGAAGTGGGCAACACCTTGGTGACTATCGCGGACCACCAACTCTTAGAAGGGAACTGCGACAAGGCGGAACCTCTCCTGTCCCGCGCTCTGGCCATTCGGGAAAAGGAGTATGGCCCAAACCATTTCTTGGTAGCGGATGTATTGCTCCTGCAGGCGCGCCTCCAGAATGAGCTGGGAAACTTTAATGAGTCCGCGAAGCTGTACTTGAAGGCGATTTCCATCAAGCGCAAGGCCCTGGGTCCCGAGCATCCAGACGTGGCCTCCGCCTGGCGCGACGTTGCGCTGATGCTGGGCGGCGTGGACGGCTACGAGGAGACGGCCAAGCTCGGCCTGACTGAAGCCCAGAAGATCGATGACCGCGTGATCGACCAGGTGCTCGGCTTCGGGTCCGAAGCACAGCAATTGAATTATCTGGCCGCGCGAAAATGGAGCCTGCACGTTTACATGGATCTCCTGATCCGGCACCTCTCGACTTCACTGGAGGCGCGCCGCATGGCACTGGATACCTGGCTGCAACGAAAGGGGCTGGTTCTGGAATCCCAGAAGCGATTCCAGCAGATCGCAATAAGAGGAGAGGAATCCAAAGTCCAGGATACTTTTGATAGTCTGGCCAAGGTGCGTGCCCAACTTTCTGAACTGACCTTCAAGGGTCCGGGAACATATGGCGCGGAGGCGCACCAGAAGCGGCTTGTCGAACTGGACCAGCGCAAGGCGGATCTGGAGGGCCAGTTGAACCTCCTCAGTCAGGCCTTCGCACACCAGACGAAGAAGGCCTCGGCCGATACTGCGGCCGTGGCAGCTGCGCTCCCCACGGGTTCTGTCCTGGTGGAATTCGCACGCCTCGAACAGTTCCGGTTCAAGGCCAAGATCAATGAGGAACACTGGAACCCCCCGCGCTACTTCGCCTTCGTGCTTCCGGCGAAAAAGGCCGCGGATGTGCAGATCGTGGATCTCGGAAACGCGGAAAGCCTGGACAAGGCCATTGGCGATTTCCGGGCGGCAGTCTCGAGCCGGGACAAGACCCGCCATTACTCGGCAGAGGTTCTCTCTCGGGACCTTTGCGCGCGGGTCTTCACACCGCTCTTGGCCGCGCTCGGATCCAACCGGGAGGTCTTCCTCTCTCCCGACGGAGCCCTCAGTCTCCTGCCCTTCGAAGTGCTGAAGGCACCCAGCGGGCGCTTCCTGGTGGAGGACTTCACCTTCGCCTATCTCGCCACCGGACGCGACCTGCTGGACTTCACCCTGCAGGCCCCCAAGGGCGGCAAGTCTCTGGTGGTGGGCGACCCGGACTTTGACCTTAGGACGGAGGTCGGAATGCCGTTGACTGGTGCTGAAGACCGCTCGCGGGATATCTCTGGCCTGCACTTCGAGCCCCTTCCAGGCACCCGCGTCGAGGCCCAGAGAGTCCACCATCTGCTTGGAGAAGCCGAGGCGGATCTTCTCTTGGGAAATCAAGCTCTGGAGGCCCGGCTCACCCACGTCCACGGCCCGAAGGTACTGCATCTCGCCACCCACGGCTTTTTCCTGCGAGACCAGGAGCCGGGACCATGGAAAGACGTGCGCGGCATCACGATCGCAGGGATCACGGGACAAGCGGCACAACCCGCTTCGCGCTATGAGAATCCCCTTCTGCGCACGGGTCTTGCCCTGGCGGGAGCCAACCGGGCCCTGGGCCCTGAGAGGCGTCCGGATGGTCTTCTCACTGCGGAAAAGATCCTCAACCTCGACCTCAAGGGTACCGCCATGGTGGTGCTCTCCGCTTGCGAGACGGGCTTGGGAGAGGTGCGTGCAGGGGAAGGTGTGTTCGGATTGCGTCGCGCCTTCGCACAGGCGGGAGCCCGCAGCCAGGTGATGAGCCTCTGGGCTGTGCCGGACAAGGAAACCCAGGAGCTCATGACTGCGTTCTATACCAACCTCGCCGCTGGCAAGCCCCGCCACAAGGCCCTGCGCCAGGCGGCCCTGGAACAACTTGCCCGTGTCCAGAAGCGCTATGGCAGCCCGGATCCCTTCTACTGGGGCGCCTTCGTGTTCCTGGGGGACCCCGAGTAGTTACTCACCTCTCCAAATGCGTAATGAGACATTGCGAGGCTCTATACAGAAAGCCCTTTGACTTAATAGCCAAAGGGCTTTACTGTTCAAATTGGCTCCCCCTTAAAGACAACGAAGTAATAAAGGGGTATATCCGGTTGGCTCGTCCGCTTATAGAAGTCAAGGCATCGCTTGATCAGCAACATCACGTGGTGTTGCTTAGTGCATTCATCATCGTCCTTCCTTCATTTCTTCTGGGCATAATCTTTTCCAGAAGTATTGCATCGCGACTAACACCGGTTGAAAAAGCTCTCAAGAAAAATATGTAGGAGCTGCGGGAAAAGCTAAGGCTGGCATAGCAAAAAAATAAACAATCGGAAGCGGCGTTAGGCATTATGCTTGGAGTATCAACAGGCCTCAGTTTCAATGGAGTTTTTTTGACATGACCACGAGAATCAATCCAGGAGAGATTTTTTGTATAATTGTGCGTCCATTCAGGATGCGGATACTCTCTTTCAATATGAAATACACAGCTTCAAGAATTTTTAAAGTCATTTGTTTGTAGGTGTAAACAGTAATTGACTTCAGTACAAAATTAACTCTTCCCTCGATTGCCCATCTTCATCTTTACTGGAGAGCCGGTATGGATGGACATCTTCACAAAAGGCGGTCACTTTTTTTGCGGGCCTTTTCCAGTTCCTCGTTGATATACCAGACCTTGATGCCGAGGGACTGACAGAGCTTTCTCACGTACTTTAATTTCTCCAGCTCGTGTTCTGTGGGATCTGTGATAAAGACGGCGAGGCCCGGCTTTCTGCCCGTCTCCTTGACATAGTGCAGCGCCTGGCCTATGCCTTCGTGGAATTTGTCAATCCGCTCCACTTCAATGGCATAGTCTCCTGTCAACAGATCTATCCTGCCGTAGCTGACAGGCACTTCCATCTGGGCATGGCCCTGGAAATAAACGCGGTTAAAGGCTTCTTGATAATCCTTTTCCGTTTGCAGGATGTGATGCTTGGGGGCGGCGCAGGCTGATATCAGGGCGAAGAAGAGTATTAGCAGCAGACAGGAATATAATTTCTTGAACTGCGTTTTCATCATCGCCATTTCAGAGCATTCTCTTCGGTTCTCGATTGCTTCTCAAAAAACGTCGCCAATTATTTATCAGGCCATGGGCCTCAATGGTCGTGCTTCCCCGATACAATATAATTCCACAAGATTCAAGGACTTGTTCTTGACACACGGACTAAGCTTAATCTATATTTTATATTATAAGCCGCAGACACCATCACTCTTCGGGGAGATTATGAAAGCACCTCCTGTCAAAAAAAAAGAGTACAGCCTCCGTGTCGAAGATCGCGAGCCGGGGGATGTGATTCTCTTTGTCTCAGGCCGCATCGCCCTTGACGATCTGAATGACTTCACATCTGACGCCAGGAGCATACTGCAGAATAAGCCGTTGAAGAAATTGATGGTGGATATCGCCGGAGTCAATTACCTGGACAGCGCAGGGACACTCGCCCTGTTCCAACTGGAAGAGGAACAGACAGCCCGGTCAGCTTCCGTCACATTTCATGGCGTCACCGATGAAGCTAAAGGCATCCTCAATCTGCTTGATAAGAAAGCGCATCATATCCCGCCCCTTGTCCCGGAGCGGAAACCCCCGAATATTCTGGAGCAGATGGGAGAAGCCACGCGGCTGCTTCTTAATGATTTCTTCGAGGTTTTGAGTTTCGTGGGCGAGCTTATACTCGCCCTCATTAGCAGCCTTCGCAGGCCCCGCTCAATGCGGTGGAATGACGTCCTTTACTATATGAAAAGGGCGGGCGTCGACGGCCTTCCAATCGTCGGCCTTATCAGCATTCTCATGGGACTTATCATGGCCTTCATGTCCTCATTGCAGCTCAAGCAGTTCGGCGCTAACATATATGTGGCATCCCTCGTGGCAATTGCCATGGTGAAGGAGCTGGGGCCCATCATGACCGCCATCCTGGTGGCGGGGCGTTCAGGTTCGGCATTTGCGGCTGAGATCGGTACGATGATCGTGAATGATGAAGTCAATGCGCTGAAGGCCATGGGGTTTGAGCCGATTCAGTTCCTCGCTGTACCTAAATTATTGGCAACCATCATCGTCGTGCCCCTCTTGACCTTGTATGCCGATCTTTTCGCCATACTGGGCGGCCTCGTGGTCGGTGTCGTGGGGCTCGATCTGACTGCCTACTCGTACATCCAGGAGACCCGGGAAGGTATCGCCGTCTTCGATATCGTAGCGAGTCTGGTTAAATCCGGCGTCTTTGCCGGACTGATTGCCGGAATCGGCTGCCAGAGGGGATTCCAAGTGCACGAAGGCGCAGAATCAGTGGGCACATTTACTACATCGGCTGTCGTATCGGCAATTTTCCTCATTATCATCGCAGACTCGGCGTTTGCCATCATCCTTAATTACGTGAGATAATAATGAAGAGGGTATAATAACGAATAACGAGAAAAACCGCATGAATAAGGAACCCATCATCGAAGTGGAAAATCTCACCACCCGTTACGGCGATACCACTATTCTGGAAAACGTCAGCTTCCGGGTCAGCCGGGGCGAGATATTCATGCTCCTCGGAGCGAGCGGATGCGGCAAGTCCACCCTGCTCAAGCATCTCAATGGTCTGCTAAGACCATCTTCGGGAAGGATCATCGTCAACGGGACGGACATAACTGCAGCCGATGAAGACACCATGCGGGAGGTTCAGAAGACGATCGGTGTCCTGTTCCAGGCGGACGCACTGTTCAGCTCCATGACAATCTTCGAGAACATTGCCCTGCCCTTGTATGAATACACGGATCTGACGCCGGGCATGATCGATAGAATTGTGAAAATGAAACTCGCCCTCGTTAACCTGCCCGGGTATGAAAACCATATGCCCTCTGAACTCTCCGGCGGTATGAGGAAAAGGGCTGCCCTCGCCAGGGCCATGGCTCTTGACCCGCTGCTCCTCTTCTTCGACGAGCCTTGGGCGGGGCTCGATCCGGTCACGGCAGCAGAACTGGACATCCTCATCAGGAGTATCAACACCGCCATGGGAACGACCATGGTTATTGTGACTCAGGAACTTGCGTCCATATTTGGTCTTGCCCAGAGGGTCATCATGCTGGACAAGAGCGTCCGGGGCATCATAGCCCAGGGAGACCCGACAGAACTCAAGGAACATTCTCAAGACCTCAAGGTCATCAATTACTTCAACAGAAAAGCAACAGGTGGAGATTAGGGAGGATTGCAGCAATGGCCAGACGGGCATCAACTTTTGCGATCGGTCTTTTTGTCACCATAGGTATCGTCATCGGGGTAAGCATTATCGTGTGGATCGGCGCCTCGCAATATTTAGAAAAAGGGACGATGTACGTGACTTATTTTGACGAATCCGTCCAAGGTCTCCAGAGAGATTCCAGTGTGAAGTATCGTGGAGTGGAAGTCGGCAGGATAGTGAAGATCGGCGTGGCCCCCGACAATAAGCTCATCGAGGTAGTCATGAAGATCAACTTGAGGGACGACCTGGCAAGGAATACCGTGGCGCAGCTTAAGGCAGTGGGAATCACCGGCATCGTTTTTGTGGAGTTGGATCAGCAGCAACCCGATGCACTCAAGCTCTCGCCCCAGATCAGCTTCCCCGCTGAATATCACGTCATCCCCTCCAGGCCTTCCGAAACGAAGCAGATCCTTTCCGGCATCTATGAGGTTATTGAAAAAATAAACCATGTCGACTTTCGTGGAATCTCGGAAAAAATCAAAACGACGGCCCAGTCTGCAGATGAGTTCTTTGCCGGCGGCCAAATGAAGCGAGTCATGTCAAACCTCGAATCATCGACAGCGGCCCTCGACAAATCCATGAAGAGACTTGACAAAATCATGGCCGAGGGCAACCTCGGAGAAGCCATCGCGGAAGCGAGACAGGCGCTGGCTGAGGCGCATTCCCTCCTTGCTAAACTGAACAGCGAAGTCAAGGACATGAGGCTCAAAGACACGGCGGTAAAGGCAAATCAGGTGATGGATGCCTTGGGCAGGACTGCCCGAACATCGGCGGTTGACATACAGACCACCACGGAGAACCTGAGACGGGCATCAGAGACTCTGGACAGGCTTCTGGAGAGGATCGAGGCCAATCCGTCTGATCTCTTTTTCAGCAAGCCCGCTCCACCACGGCAGTGAATAGTCGCACAGCTAATTTAATGCATTGAACCGGCAGATTACACTTAGAATGGGAGGACAGAATGAGAAGCAACGGTCTATTTATTCCTATACTGATTCTCATTATGGCGGGCTGCACGGGCGCACAGCAGCCAAGCAGGACACAATACTACATGCTGGACTACACGTCACCGGCCATTAATGACACGGTACGTCTCGATGAGCCCCTCAAGGTGGAACGATTTTCCGTGGCCCAGTTCTACAACAGCAACTCCATGATATTCAGGACCGGTTCAATCGGCCTCGACAAGTTTCCCTACGACCGCTGGGGCGCAAACCCGGGATACATGGTTGCCGACTACCTGATCCGCGATTTCAGACAGACCAATCTCTTCCGGGGCATATTTTCATACCAGGATACTGAAGTGGTCCGCTTCCTCCTCGAAGGAAGCATCACCGAATTCCTCGCCGTTGAGCAAAAGGACGGCCGCAAGGCTTTGCTTACCGTCTACGTGACGCTGCTGGATCTGAATCAGACGGACAGCACGAAGAAAGTCGTCTTCCAGAAAAATTACTCCTGTGCAGCGCCGTGCAAGGAGAACAGCGCCGAGGGTCTGGCCGCGGGATTGAGCGAATCTGTGGAGCGCCTCTCCGGGCAGATTATCAGCGATGTCTATCAGGCTGTCAAATCCCGGCCGTGAGTGTGCGTGCAAAATCCTCCTGCAGTTTCGGAAATTACGCGGTAGCGCCGGTAATATCCTGCCGCCAAATTATATTGACTTACACGACCTCATCTCCTATACTTCCCGCGCCTGACGGGGAATTCCATTATATCCAAATTCTGCTGAGCATCGCTTTTTTAAGTAATTTTATTGTACGGAGGGTGGTATGAAAAAATTCGGCCTCTTGTTTGTTCTATGCGTTGTCATGATTGCGTTCGTTGCGGCCTGCAGCGAGAAAGGCAATACCGTCCGAATCGGGGTCAATGCGGAGATGACCGGCGACATGCCTGCCGTCGGTGAGTCATGTAAGAAGGCCGCGGAGATGGCCGTCAAGGAAATCAATGACGCGGGTGGAATAGATGTAGCCGGACAGAAATACAAGGTGGAGCTTTTTGTCGAAGACAATGCCGGGAAGCCCGACCAGTCTGCTTCTGCCGCCCAGAAGCTGATCACGCAGCAGAAGGTGCACGCGATCGTCGGTCCGAATGCCACGCGCTATGCGCTTCCCGCCTCGGAGATCGCGGAGAGTTCTAAAGTCGTCATGATAACGCCCTGGTCGACAAATCCGAAGACTACCCTCGATGCGAAGACGAATGCGCCGAAAAAGTATGTATTCCGCGCCTGCTTCATCGATCCTTTTCAGGGGCGCGTGGTAGCGAAATTCGCGCTCGAGACCCTCAAGGCAAAGAAGGCCGCCGTCCTCTATGACGTGGCGTCTGAATACAACAAGGGCATCGCAGAGATATTCAAGGACACCTTCGAGCAGTCGGGCGGCAAGGTCGTGGCCTTCGAAACGTATACGACGAACGACAAGGATTTCTCCGGACAGCTTACCAAGATCAAAAAGGCGCAGCCCGACATGATGTTCCTGCCGAACTACTATAGCGAGATACCGCTCCAGATCCAACAGGCAAAAAGGCTGGGCATCAATGTTCCCTTTGTGGGCAGCGATTCATGGGGCTCCCAGGAGCTGCACAAACTCTGCGGGAACGACTGCGAGGGATATTATTTCAGCACCCACTATGCCGCCGACGCGGCGACACCCGTGGCGACGAAGTTCATCGAGGGATTCAAGGCGAAGTACGGAACCTTGCCTGACGACGTCGCGGCCCTGACTTATGATTCATTCGGCCTCCTCTTCCAGGCGCTCAAATCCGCCGCCAAGCTTGACAGGGATGCAATCCGGGATGCCCTCGCCAAAATCCCGAAGTACGAGGGCGTGACGGGGAATATGCAGTTTAAGGAAGGCTCCGGCGATCCCACAAAGAGCGCCGTGATCGTGCAGATCAAGGGCGGAAAATTCGTATATTTCGCAACTGCGAACCCGTGATGATTAAGAACCTTTCCTCTCTCTCGATGGGAGAGCAAGGTGTAACGGAATGACATACGTCCTTCAGCAGCTACTGAACGCGCTTCAGGTCGGCAGCATCTACGCATTGATTGCCCTGGGCTACACCATGGTGTACGGCATCCTCACCATGATAAACTTCGCCCACGGCGATCTCTTTATGGTCGGCGCATTCCTCTGCTTTGTTGCCGCTGTAACATTTAATCTCCCGTTTGTTCCCGTGCTTCTCCTTTCCATGATCGGTGTGGCCTTCTTAGGAGTGGTGATCGAACGCTTCGCCTATAAGCCGCTCCGTCAGGCGCCGCGCGTCTCCGCTATCATCACGGCCCTCGGCGTCGGCTTGTTTCTGGAGAATTTTACCCTCGCCTTAAACCCGTATCCGAAGCAGATTCCCCAACTCCTCGAGAACACGACATGGACATTCTCCGGTCTATCCGTCTCATCTTTGCAGGTTTTTGTTATCATTCTTTCGCTGGTCCTCATGTGGATTCTGGATCTCATAGTAAGAAGAACCATGGTGGGCATGGCAATGCGCGCCATATCCTGGGACAAGACGGTCGCGCCTCTTCTCGGCGTGCCGGTGAACATGATCATCTCCGTCACCTTTGCCATCGGCACGAGTCTCGGTGGCGCTGCCGGTGTAATGTACGCTCTTGCATATCCGGTAATCGATCCCTACATGGGGATTATGGTGGGATGGAAGGCATTCATAGCGGCCGTGGTGGGCGGCATCGGCAATATACGCGGCGCGATGATCGGCGGCTACATCCTCGGTGCAGTGGAAATCATGGTGGTTGCCTTCATGCCTTCCACGTATCGCGACTTCATAGCATTTGTACTCTTACTGGTATTGCTGATATTCAGGCCCTACGGCATACTCGGCAAACCGCACCCGCAGAAGGTGTAGTATTATATTTCTCCCTTTTGTAAAGGGAGATTAAGAGGGATTTTTCAGGCGTGCAAATTAAAATCCCCCCGGCCCCCTTTAAAAAAGGGGGTGAGCAGGAGATGATGATAAACACATCACGCATTAAACAATTCAAGGAGAATCTGGAGACGAAGCGCTGGCTGCTGCCGGCACTCCTGGTCTTCGTCTTTGCGCTCTCCCTCGTCATTCAACAGTTCGAGCTTCTCGATCCCTACGTCCAGCTTATCATCATGTACGTCGGCATCAATATCATCCTGACATTGAGTCTCAACCTTATTAACGGCTACATGGGAGAGTTTTCCGTGGGGCATGCGGGATTCATGGCGATCGGCGCATATGTCGCTTCCTTTCTTACCGTAAAGGTTTTTCCCACTGATATGGCGGCATGGCTCTTTCCTCTGGCCGTCATCGCGGGCGGAATGGTCGCGGGCGTTGTCGGCCTCGTCGTCGCCTTTCCATCATTCAAGACACGGGGCGACTATCTTGCCATCGTTACACTCGCCTTCGGCATGATTGTCAAATCCGTCATTGAAAATATAGATGCCCTCGGCGGGCCGCGCGGCTTTCTCGGCATGGAGAAGCTCTCCACCCTCCCCTGGGTATTCTTCTGGGTTCTCATTTCCGTGTGGGTCATACGCAATCTGATATACTCGAATTTCGGCAGGGGCGTCCTTTCGATCAGGGAGGATGAAATAGCGAGCGACCTGATGAGCGTCAATACAAACCACGTGAAGGTCCTCGCCTTCACAGTTTCTTCTTTCTTCGCGGGTATTGCAGGCGGGCTCTTTGCGCACCTCCTCCAGTTCATCAACCCCCGTGCCTTTGACATAATCAAGTCAACGGACATTCTGATCATGGTGTACCTCGGCGGCATAGGGTCCATTGCAGGCTCCGTAATCGGCGCCACGGTGTACACGGTATTGCTGGAGGTCCTGCGTCCCATGGGCATCTGGCGCATGGTCTTCATGCCGCTCGTGCTGGTTTTGCTGATGATCTTCCGGCCGAGGGGTATTATGGGGCTCCGCGAATTTCGCTGGTTCGTGCCTGTGCGCGACATGTTAGCCAGCAGGCTGTGGCGTGAAAAGAAGGCAGGTACCTGATGTCCGTCTTGAAAGCAGAGAATGTTACGCACTACTTCGATGGGCTCGCCGCGGTTTCCGGATTCAACCTGAACCTCGAACCGTATGAGCTCGTCGGCATCATCGGCCCTAACGGCGCGGGGAAGACAACCATCTTCAACCTGATTACCGGCGTCTACAAAGCGACGCACGGGAGCATCTCATTCGCGGGCACGGAGATCGTCGGCAGGACACCGTCCGCGATCACGGCCCTTGGCATCGCGCGCACGTTCCAGAACATCCGCCTCTTCAAGGAGCTCTCGGTGCTCGATAATGTCCGCATCGCCCATTACGCGCGGGTGAGGTATAGCCCCGTCGAGGCCCTGCTCCACATGGGCCGCTTCCAAAAAGAAGAGGAGGAGATCATCGGCCATTCCATGGACCTCCTTGCCTTCCTGAAACTGGACGCCTACGCCGATGAAGTCTCGAAGAACCTTCCCTACGGCTTGCAGAGAAGACTGGAGATAGCCAGAGCACTGGCGACAAGGCCGCAGCTCCTTCTTCTCGATGAACCTGCAGCCGGCATGAATCCCAATGAGGTTTCACAGCTCATGGAATTTATCAAATGGATCAGGAAGGAGTTCGACCTGACCATTCTCCTCATCGAGCATCAGATGCACCTGGTAATGAATATCTGCGAAAGGCTTCTTGTCCTTGATTTCGGTGAGACGATTGCCGAGGGACTGCCGCGCGATATTCAGAAGAACCCACGCGTTCTGGAAGTCTATCTCGGAGAGGTAAAGTGCTGATGGGCGCGAACGGAATCATGCTTTCGATTGAGAATCTCACCATCGCCTATGGCAACATCAAGGCCGTGGATAATATTTCCCTGGAGGTTAATGAGGGCGAGATCGTGACCTTGATAGGCGCGAACGGCGCAGGCAAATCGTCCACGCTCCGCGCCATATCGGGCATAGTGCCTTACAGCGGCCGGATAAGATACAGACAAGAGGACTTGCGCGGCGTGGCCGCCCACCGGATAGTCGCCATGGGCATGGCGCAGGTGCCGGAAGGACGCGGCATCTTTGGAAACCTGACAGTCATGGAAAACCTCAAGCTTGCAACCTGGCAGAGAAAAGATAAGGGAGATATCCCGAAGGACTATGAGAGGGCCTTCGGTATCTTTCCACAGCTTCAGAAACGAAGGGATCAGTTGGGAGGCACGCTCTCCGGTGGAGAGCAGCAGATGCTGGCCGTGGCACGAGCGCTCATGAGCAGGAGCAGCATGATGCTTCTCGACGAACCTTCCATGGGGCTTGCGCCCATGCTGGTGCGCGACATCTTCCAGGTGCTCTGCGATATAAACAGGGCGGGCACCACCATCCTCCTTGTCGAACAGAACGCCCACATGGCGCTCTCCATCGCTGCGCGCGCTTATGTGCTCGAAACGGGAAGGATCATCCTTTCCGGCCCCGGCAAGGAACTCCTCGGCGACTCCCGCGTCCGCGAAGCCTATCTCGGTGTCGATGCATAACTTGTCCGTTGCCCCCCTTTATGAAGGGGATGAGGAGTATTTTTCTTTTACGACTTCATCTGTTCAGCCGAATGCACGTTAGCACGGACCTGAGAGGCACATCGTTCAGAATCAAAAGCGCTCTGATCATCTTTCTTGATGCATTTGATAGCCTCAGTGTTCTACAGATTTCCGGCCATTTCGCAGCGGGGATTAGTCGGACGTCCGGGTTGGGACAGAAACTCGCATCATAAATCTCAAAAGCCTTTTCATTCGTCAGGAGAGCTTCAACAACTCTGGCATGCTCAAGATACGCTGCGCAATCGGCATCTGTACCGCCATAGGAGAAGGGATAGAGCCGGCAATCAGAAGGACGGAGGGGGTGATTATAAATTCTGCAGAGCTTTTGATCCTTCAGGAATATGCAGGGCTCCGGCTTGCCTCGTATTCTTTTCAGGTAACCCTCCGTGTGACGGTAAATCAAATCTGCCGGTGGCCATTTCAAATACCGTGAGATGGTCATTAAATCTTCCGCCTTAAACCTCGGGATGTAAGTCATGCAGCAGGTTCCGCATTTCCGGCAAATGAAGGGAACTGCGATGTCATATCCGGGCAGCTCGATTTTCGTAAAGAGCACACCGCTTGTGCTGTTTACATCTCTCTTCAAGAATCGTTTCAAGAACATCTGCGTCAATCCTATCTCCTATATCAAAGACCTCATGAGGATCCGCTTCCAAGGTTCCCTGGTGGCTGCCTCCGACTACAGTTTCGGATTGAACAATATCATGAGAGATGCCAGGATCAGAGAGGTTAACGAGGGTAGCAGTAACGCTATATGTGAATTGAGGAAAGAATAGAGATTGAGGTGTATGCGTGTAGGAAATGTTTTATAAATTGCAGGTTAGATCACTTCTATTACAAATACAATGGCAATTATTTATAATACAAAAATCGAAAGACGAGGGACAAGTAAGAGATTCTGGATTCCAGCCGGAGCCTGCCCTCGAATTCGGCAGCGAGTGCAGGCCCCCTAGCTTGCTGCGGAGAGCTTCAATGCCCTTATCGGGGACGGGAATGACAGTCAGAACTTCGTCATTACATTACCGCCAGTTTTTCTTGTCCCAATATTTGTATTCGTGGAGCCACTCGTCCTTGAACATCGTCACCAAAGTTTGAAAATACTTTCTGTTCTCCTCATGCCGCCTTCTCTGCTTTTTGTAAACCTTCCCGGCCCTGATATCGCGAGCCAGTGTGCAACCGAGACGGAAGGCCTTCTTCTGTGCGCTCTCCAAAGCCCTCGGGCCCGATCTCATGGATACGCCTATGCTCCCGGTAACGAAGGAACCAAAGTTGACCATGATCTCATTCAAGTAATCCGTGACCTGCAGATACTGACTGGGACCTCCGGAGGTGGCCACGTTGACGCTGTACTTACCGGTTAGCAATTGGCAGTGGACAGCGTCGGCCATGCGATCTATCATGGTCTTCATCTGGGCGGCGACCGACCTGAAATAGTTCGGGGAGCCCATAACCAGGCCGTCGGCGGCCATCATCTTCTTGAAGAGGAACTGAAAGTCGTCCTTCTTCACGCATTTCCCTTTTTTGTAACATACCCCGCAGGCGCTGCAGTATTCTATGTGCAGCTTGCAGAGGTCCACAAGTTCTACCTTGAAGCCTTTGGACTGCGCCCCGTTCAGGACAGCCTTGACCAGCTTGAGGGTCTCGCTCTTAGAACCTTTTGGGCTCGCGTTTATACCCAGTATTTTCATCTCCCTCTCCTCCGGATGATTTAGATATGGTGAGCACTCATTAATGATTGCCTGTCTTGATCACATTATATCTTGTAACTTTGGAAAAGACTATCACATCTTGTGCGATGATTGAAAAAACTCTGGATTCCTGCCTGCGCGGGAATGACAGGGGGTGGCCTGCAAGTTACACTTCCTAAAATCGTCCGAATCCTGTATATGTCAGTAATCGCTTTCGGCGATCTAAACGGTTCTCTCGAAAACAAGGGCAGGCGTACTTGGGCTCTTAACGAAAAGGAGGCATCTCTTATGAACCGGGAAGACCGAATCAAAATCCTGCAAAATAAAATCAGGGAACTTGGGTTGTGCGGCGCCCTGCTCTGCTATTCCCGCGACATATTGTACTATACAGGCACGGCACAGCCTTCATACCTGGTAGTTCTGCCTGATGATTACGTTTTGTTTGTCAGAAGCGGCATCGAATTCGCTTTGGACGATGTTCTTATCGGCAAAGAAAAAGTGCGGGAGGAGCGCCGCCTGGCAAACATATTCAAAGAAATTTTCGCGGTGCGGGACTCGGGGGGCAAAAGGATCGGTACGGAGCTCGACATTTTAACGGCAGAACAATTCAAGGATATGGAGAAGATATTTGCCGGCTATGAATTCGTGAATGTATCTCCCTTCGTCCTGGAGCAGAGAAAGACGAAGGATCCCTCCGAGATCGAGAAAATCAAAAAGGCCTGTGATGCGATTCACCGTGGACATGAAGCGGTCCTCTCCACTATGAAAGAAGGCGTTACGGAGCTTGAACTTGCCGCCGCCGTAGAAAATGCCCATCGGCTGGCAGGACATGAAGGGATTTTCTTCATCCGGCAGCCCGATTTCTTCATGAGCCGGGGACCCATCTCATCCGGATCGAACCTCTTCAAGATCAGCGGCGTCGTGTATACCATCACCGGCGTGGGATTGAGCTCCTCAGTGCCTGCCGGACCCTCACTGCGAAAAATAGCAAAAGGCGAGCCCGTCATTGTCGATATACCGCTGCTTGTCGACGGGTACCATGCGGATCAGACAAGGACGTACTGTTTGGGAAAGGCCCCTGATGAGATCAAATCCATGCACGGCGATCTTGTAACCATAGCGGACCACCTCATCAGCATCATCAAGCCGGGGATGAAGTGCAGTGAAATTTACGGCGCTGCAATTGAGAAGGCGAAAGAACTCGGAAGATCGGAGCACTTTCAAAATTTCGGCAAGGGAAAAAAGTCCCGGCTTATCGGTCACGGGATCGGCCTGGAGCTGAACGAGCCTCCCGTCCCGTCAGAGTATGACCACTCCCCGGTTGGCGACAATTACGTCGTGGCGTTGGACATGCACATGATGAATGAGGCTGTTGGGGTTGTCAAGCTGGAGGACATGATTCTCATTAAGGAGAGGGGGAATGAAATCATGACAAAGAGCCCCCGCCGGCTCTTCGAGATAACGTAAGCGTGTATTTTCTTTTTGGCGGCGTCGGGTGCGGGAACGATGAACGAGCAAAAAGAATATAGGAGGGAAGGTGAGATTATGCAGTATGTAAATAGCATCAACGATCAGGGAATCGTTACAGTCCGACTAAGCAGGGGGAAAGTGAATGCCCTTAATGAAACAGTGATTGATGAAATGGCCGGTTGTTTGAAGGAGCTTGCCGGCGATGCCGGAGCAAAGGCCGTCATCATCACAGGGACAGGGAAATTTTTTACTTTCGGTTTTGATATCCCGGAGTTTCTGGGCTACCCGAAGGAATCGTTTATCCGTTATCTCACCAAGTTCACTGATCTATGTACTTACCTCTTTCTGTATCCTAAACCAGTCGTTGCGGCGCTGAACGGCCACACAATAGCCGGAGGCTGCATGCTCGCCATTGCCTGCGATTACAGGATCATGGTTCCGGGAAAGGCGAAGATTTCCCTCAATGAAATCAATTTCGGCTCGTCACTATTTTGGGGAAGTGTTGCGATGATGAAACTGCTCCTCGGACAGAGGACGGCGGAAAGGGCTTTATATACCGGGACAATGTATTCGGCGGAGGAAGCATACCGGATCGGACTGATTGACCAGATCTCGTCAGAAGTCGATCTGGAGGGGGAAGCGAAAAAGATCGCCAGTCAATACGCCGAAAAAGATGCGGCCGCGTTCAAAAGCATCAAGAAACTTCTCAGAGGTACCGTTGCAGAAGAGATCATGAAAAGAGAAAGAGAGGCTATTCTCGAATTCGTCGATATCTGGTATTCGGAAAGCACCTGGAAAAACCTGCAGGGGAAAAACATACATTCTTAATTGGCGCTTGCGGGATTTTAATAAACCTCTATGACAGGTGAAAATTGGTAAATAGATAGGTGGGTTGCCTATAAAATATCTTGAACGGCTACATCAAGCTATGTGAGGGGGTCAATGTACTAAGGATGGCCTTGGAGATCAGCCATTTCTCTGTGCGTACAGATCTGTTCGTGAGGGCATCGTTATCAGGATTAAAATGGTTATACCGCTCGCTGATAAACAGCTTTAGTGCGTCGCCGTATAATTCACGATCCTGCTTGTTCTTATCGAGATACAGGTCAATTGCGTCCTCTTTGATTATTATCTCAATTTTCTTGGAGCGCTTGTTTGACTGCTTTGTATTCTTGTCGATGTTCCAGTCAATTTGTATAATATGATCGTTGTCAGCGAAATGCGGAACAATCCAGGCATTCGTCGGGAAAATCGGCTTTATAAGCCTCACCCAATAGTCCATCAAGTCTTCAGTCACGGTCTTTATCCTTTTCCAATCACTGTTCCATTCCTATTATCTTCATTTCCTTGGACCATCCGGATTTATCCGTCCTGACATCCCTGCATGATTTCTTATGCTGGAGCTTGAAAATAATCTTCCCCTGATACTCGCCATCCGGCTCTACTCTATACCCCAGTATAGTCCCGCCGTAAAAGGAAGGCTCTTGCTTCTTCTTATGAAAAAAAATCTCGCCCCCGACGAGCTTTTGAGCTTTATTTTCATCCAACGTCCACCAGCCGCTTTCCCATACATTATCCGACAGCTTGGCAAAATTATTTAAATGTTCGATCAGGTGTATATTCACTTTTGCAACCTCCTCGCCATAAATATCATCTGCATTTAATGCCCCGGATTCTTTTCCATTCTAAGAAACAAAAAGCCCTGTCTCATTGTAATGGACAGGGCTTCAATAGTTCCGTTGTTTCCCTTTTGCGGGACGAGAGCTCATCAACTTTGTCAGTGATGTCTATTACATGGTCTTATATTTAGGATACTCTAAATCAGGGGGAAGTCAAGCTAATTCATCCTATGAGCTGTACGCCCTGAAATCCTCCAAATACTCTATGCTTAAACAATTGATGCTGGCCAATGAGGCGCTTTGCCCGTCGCCGTCGACAATATTTGACATGCGTTTTCTCATCAGGTTTGATATATATGGCCATGAATGGACGGGGGGGACAAGCCTTACCCTGCCACGCAGGTCAGACCGGTCTATACCTAAATCCTAAACGAAAAAGTCAGGGGATACAGGATGTTCATCATCGGCGGGAGAGCCCACTCGATAGAAGAGATTCACGAAGTCGGAAAACTCGGATATCCTTTTGCCGAGATTTCGCTTTATGCCCCGGAAGACGTCGAGCGTGATCTTGACGAGCTTCTAAGACTGAAGACCATTTACGGTATCGCCTATCTTGCCCACTATCCCAACGAAGATAACACCTTTGATGCAAAGATTCTTGAGGAGCGATTCGTTCCCCGCATGAAGAGACTCTTCGACCTGTCGGGAGCGCTCGGCATCACGAAGGGAACATTTCATTTCTGGATGGACGAAAGGTATGTCTCGCATGAAACGGCCTCACGCAAGATCGAGCTGGCGTCCGAGATGGCCGCATCTGCGAGAAACGCAGGCATAGTCTTATGCATTGAGAACCTGAGTGAACGATATTATCATTTCGCACCCATGTTTGATAAAGTTCCCGACTTGAGAATGACCCTGGACATGGGGCACGCCCAACTCCTCTCGAGGGAGAACACATCTTTCAGTTTTATCGAGAACTGTTTCTCCCGTATAGCGCACGTGCATGTACATGACAACCGGGGCGGAAAATCTCCAAAGGATGACATCCATCTGCCTCTCGGAGACGGTATCGTCGAGTACCGGCGGATACTTACGCTCCTCACGGAGAAAGGCTACGAGTCAACGATGACTATGGAGGTCAAACCTGCCGATATGGCAAAGACAAAGAATGCAATCCTCAGTTCTCTCAGGTGATTACATTCAGGCTCTCTTGCAGTCATCCTCACCGAGACAGGAGTTATTCTTCCTCGTCATTCCCGCGCAGGCGGGAATCCCGGTTCCAGATATGAACAACTATTACGTCTGCATAATCTGTAGCAAGAGGAATGGCACTATGTATACCGGTGTAACATCTGATCTTGTAAAGCGTATCTACGAACATAAGAACAATCTGGTGGATGGCTTCTCGAAAAAGTACGCTGTCCATCGCCTGGTCTGGTATGAATCCCACGCAACGGCAGAGAAGGCAATCATCAGAGAGAAACAGATAAAGAAGTGGGACAGGCGCTGGAAGTTAAACCTTGTAGAAAGAGACAATCCGGAATGGAATGATTTATACGAAGATATTTGTGAATGATATCTGGATTCCCGCCTCCGCGGGAATGACAGGAGAGGGGCGGGAATGACATGGAAAGGGCGGCGTGCGCAAAAAAAGCTGGCAATTTTTCGACAGATGAAATAGGAAGTCCTGTCTAATAAAATATCCGGTGTTTCAGCACCATGGTGATAAAAGGAGTTCATACATGACCAAAGACAACAATTCTTTTCGCGGCGGGTCCAAATACATTCTCGATGATGAGCTGGCAAAGGTGGTGAATGTTTCCATAGCCCTGGAAATGCCTCTCCTGCTCAAGGGGGAGCCGGGCACGGGAAAGACGATGCTCGCGCATGCCATTGCCGAAAGCCTGAAGATGCCGCTTATCGTGCTGAATGTGAAGTCCAGCATGAAGCTTGTGGATGCGCTGTATCAGTATGATACCCTCACGCGCTTGAACGACAGCCGCTTCGGGGATTCCAAGCGGGACGTCAGCAATATCGAGGAATACATCCGGATGGGAAAAATCGGCCAGGCCTTCGTATCGGACCTACGGACGGTGCTCTTGATCGACGAGATCGACAAGGCCGACAGCGATTTCCAGGACGACATGCTCGATGTCCTCGACCAGATGCAGTTCGATATCATAGAAGTTGACAAAACCATTACGGCGCGCAACCGGCCGGTGATCATCATTACTTCCAACGCGAAGAAGGACCTCTCCGATCCATTTCTGGGCCGCTGCAATTTTCATCACATCGCCTTCCCCGATACCGGGACGATGCGGCTCATTGTCGGTGTTCATTTCCCCAATCTCAGCAGAGACCTCTCCGAGGCCTGCATCGAGGCCTTCTACCGCCTGCGTGATTTCAAGGGAATCGAAAAGAAACCGGCGACGCGGGAATTGATCAACTGGATTCGCGCCCTGAAGACGGACCCTGATATGCACATAAAATCGCTTTCCCGGGGAAACGCGCCCTATCTGGGCATCCTTTTCAAGAAGAGCGCTGATCTCGCTGCCGCCACCCAGCAGTCGGCAAGGCTGCGCTAAAGAGGAGCCGTATTTGTTTATTGAATTCTTTTATGCGCTCCGTGAGCGCGGGCTTTCCGTTTCGCCCACTTCTTTCCTGCGGCTGCAGAAGGCGCTGAGCCTTGGCATGATCCAGTCCGTCGATGATTTCTACACAACCGCCCGTGCAATTCTTGTAAAGAGCGAGCGTTATTTCGATATGTACGATCAGGTGTTCGCGCATTTCTTCCGCGGCGTTGCCCTCAAGGCGCCGGACGAAATCGAGCTCACGGAGATCGTGAGGGCGCTTCTTGAAGAATGGCTGAAGAACCCGGAGCAAATCGCCGAGGCCCTTGGTCTCGATGCATCAGAACTGAAGAAGATGACGCCCGAAGAGCTCATCCAGTATTTTCTCGACCGGCTAAAGGATCAGACGGAGGCCCATCACGGAGGAAACCGCTGGATCGGCACGGGCGGCACCTCGCCGGTCGGACGTTCGGGCTATCATCCAGGCGGAATGCGCGTGGGCGGGCAGTCCCGAAACAAATCGGCCGTCAAAGTGGCAATGGAGCGGAGATACAAGGATTATTCCCAGGAAGGCCCTCTGACAGAGGTACAGATGGGAGAGGCCCTGAAGCGGCTGCGCCGGATGATTCCTTCCGGACCGAAAGATATTGTAAACGTGGATAAGACCATCTATGAGACAATGCGGAACGCCGGAGAGATCGAGATCATCTTCGACCGCCGGTTATCGGACCGTCTCAAAATCATCCTCATGATCGACAACGGCGGCTGGTCCATGGACCCCTATGTAGAAGTCGTCCAGACCCTGTTTCATTATGCCCGGAGCCAGTTCAAGGACTTGAAAATCTACTACTTCCACAATACCATTTACAGCCGCGTCTGGCAGGATGCAGAGCGCCGGTACAAACCGGAGCCGATCGACGACTTCATTCGCAAGGACCCGGAGACGAGGCTCATCATCGTCGGTGACGCCAGCATGGCCCCCTATGAACTGATGCATACGAACGGGTCGATCTACATCGATGAGGTCGAGCTTGGAACTGGCATCGAGCGTCTCAAGTTCCTCGCCAAGACCTTCCGTCATTCCGTATGGCTCAATCCCCAGCGCGAGGATGAGTGGCACCACACCTTTACCGTGGGCATGATCTGGCGCGTCTTTCCCATGTTCGAACTTACATTGGACGGCCTGGAAAAGGCGGTTCAGCACCTTAGAGTCCGGCATTGATGCAGGCTGCGTAACCATACGGTTCCGTTTTGAACTGAGTCTCTTCGCGCGCCGCAACTTGGCGCGCTGTTGAGCGCTTCCGTCGTCAGTAGCGTCCTCGTCTCATCCCGCCTGCAAGGGAGGTAAATTATCCAACGAATGATCCGGCAAACCCGCATCATCGATTTCCTCGGTCTGAAGAGAAGCATAGTGGCCCTGATGGCCATGGTGATCTTCGTCGGGCTTGGTGAACGATTAGCTGAGCGCTTCCTGCCCATCTACCTATTGGCCCTGGGCGGTGGAGTCCTGTCCATTGGTCTTCTCAATGGCATGCAGAATCTGCTGTCTGCGCTTTATTCCTTTCCCGGCGGCTATCTGAGCGACCGCCTTGGTTACAAAAAAGCGCTGATTGTCTTCAACCTCATCGCCATGTTTGGCTACCTCATCGTTATCCTGTTCCCATACTGGCAGGCGGTTATTATCGGGTCGCTGTTCTTTCTATCCTGGTCGGCAATCTCGCTTCCTGCCACTATGAGCCTCGTATCAGTGGTCCTGCCGGAGAATAAACGGACGATGGGGGTGACCATGCACTCCCTTGTCCGGCGGATTCCCATGGCATTGGGTCCGATCATCGGCGGCGTGCTCATAGAACTGTACGGCGAGAAAGAAGGCGTGCGAATAGCCTTTGCCGGCGCCCTTTTGCTCAGCCTGATTTCCCTTGTCTTCCAGCAGGTGATGATCGAGGACGATGGCAAGCGGAAAAAGACGGCGGCGACGCCTTCCCGGCTTTGGCGATCCATGGCACCCGGACTTAAACATCTGCTTACGTCCGATATCCTGATCCGCTTTGCAGAGCAGATTCCTTACGCATTTGTTGTCGTGTGGTGCATCAAGGATAACGCCATTACGCCGGTGCAATTCGGAATTCTCACTGCCATCGAGATGGCCACTGCCGTCCTGATATACATACCTGTGGCCTATATGGCGGATCGGACGACAAAGAAGCCCTTTGTGGTCATCACATTTTTTAACTTCACCATTTTCCCTCTGGTCCTTTTGTTTTCGCATTCCTTCCGGGCCATGGTCATCGCATTCATCATCCGGGGAATGAAGGAGTTCGGAGAACCAACGCGCAAGGCTCTGATCATGGACCTTGCTCCGGAAGATAAAAAGGCGGGAATGTTTGGACTGTACTACCTCATCCGGGATGTGACCGTATCCGCTGCCGCCTTTGCAGGCGCCTTCCTGTGGCAGATTTCCCCCGAAGTAAACCTCCTCACGGCTACGGTATGCGGGCTGATCGGTACGATCTATTTCTGGATCTTCGGGAAGGATCTGAAAGGCTGAATCGGCAATTATCACCTTCCGCCCCAACCATATTTCTTGATTTGTAAACCCGGTGAAATGGCTTTCAGGCGGGCAATCGGTTAAACGAAGCGGATCATCAGAGCAACCCATAAGAAACCGACGAGATAGGACAGACATATGTCACTCGGCCAGTGCGCCCCGAGGGTAAGTCGAGCCAGCAGTCCGGCAAAGAGAAGACAGCCGCAGGCAAGCACCAATATCCAGCGCATACTTCCTCGCGTTTTGACAATTGCGAGGGCAGCAAGAAAACCGACTGTGGACGCATACCGAAGCGCAAAGATGGAGGGAAAAGCAGAACCGGAATACGAACCCGATACCTGAATGAGCAGGGGAGAGGGACGAGGTTGAGCGACAATCGGCCCAAGCCACACTCCGAGCAACGATACCCCGATGACGCTGAACACCGAGAACAGTGCAGCCCGCCATCCGGCGATCGTCCAGCAAAGGAAAGAAACCATCACAGCCAGAATGAGTACCCGTGACATCTCCGCTGTAGAAGAGAGCCATTTCGCCCATTCTTTCGATTCCGGAAGATGGGATTGCGCAAACTTCATTGCTGCGATATCCCCTGGCAGATAGGGTAATTGCTTTTCCGCCAGAACGAGCAGAATGGCCGAAATAAATAAAGCAATCCAGATAATTTCTTTCCGTCTCATGGCGGCTCACTTCCGTATTTCTGTTTTGTATCGTTGTATTAATATAAGGTATTTTTTCAATTAGGAGCAACAATTTTCCGAGTTCTGCTAAAAAGCCTTGTATAAACTGAGGACGTGTAATCACTGCCTTCTTGGGACAGTTTTTTGACATAAAAACGCCGCAACCCTTATTCGCAACACGCTTCAAGAGAATTCCTGTGAGACAGACAACCCTTAGACGTTAGTCAGATCGCGCTATCCCATACGAAATTTCCATATAATATCAATCAGGTCAGGAGCATTCCCGCGCAGGCCGGCTTCCGGGTTCCCAAGGCGACGGATACTGACGGAGCTGATCTTGATTGGCACTTAATTTGCACTATTATATGGTTCTGGTCAGAAGACTGGACAGAACTGCGGGAGCGACGCGCACTGCAAAACCTACTATAGACGAATTGTCGTAATTCATAAAATCCATGTAGCAATTAATTGTTTGAAGTAATTTTAATAAGGGGAAATTTTACGATGAAAGGGAAAATGGTTTACACAAAAGATCTTTGCGTGAAGACAATCGTTCTATTGAGTATGGCTATCATGGCTTTTGCTATAGTGCCGGGGACATTGCTGGGCAGGGACCTTGACGATGTTAAACAAGATGGCGTCCTGCGGCACCTTGGCATCCCCTATGCCAACTTTATTACCGGAAGCGGTGACGGCATGGACGTCGAGTTAATGAAGCTCTTTGCCAAGCACCTTGGCGTAAAGTACGAATTCGTCAAGACTGATTGGAGTGAAATTTTCGGCGACCTGACGGGGAAGACCGTGAGACCGAAAGGTGACAATATAGAGATTATAAGAAGTGTTCCCATCGCGGGCGATGTTGCCGCAAGTGGCATCACCGTCTTGCCATGGCGTCAGAAGATAGTCGATTTTTCTCTTCCCACCTTCCCCAATCAGGTCTGGCTGGTTGCGCGGGCTAACTCCCCCGTCAAACCTATCAAGTCGTCCAATAACATCAACAAGGATATTGCGTCAGTTAAGAAGATCATCGCCGGTCAGCCCCTTTTGGGAAAGGCCTCAACCTGCCTGGAACCGTCTCTCTATGGACTGGAAAAAATAACCGATAAGATAAGCCTTTTCGAAGGCTCCTTGAATGAGATGGCCCCTGCAATCATCAATGGAAAGTCGGGTCTGACGCTCCTTGACGTCCCCGATGCACTGGTCGCTCTCCAGAAATGGCCCGGCAAGATCAAGATTATCGGACCGGTGAGTGAAATGCAGGATATGGCCGTCGCCTTCAGCCAGGATTCGCCGGAGCTCAGGAAGGAATTCAATAAGTTTTTGAACAAGAGTAAGAAAGACGGCTCCTATTTTAGGATTGTAAAAAAATACTACCCCTTCGTGCCTAACTACTACCCGGAATTTTTCAGGAAGAAAAGTTGAAATAGAATGATGCACCCATGAACGTATCAAACGCTTATGCAGAACGCTAACAACGGACAGATTAAGTGGCATGCGAAGAAGCGGAACCTGGCGGTTTTTCTGGCCGGGATTATGCTCATTGCATACGTGTCTTTCCTGCTTGTCACAAATTACCTGTCGGCCGCCAATCTGCAAAGAACCCTCTTGGAACAATTGAAGCGCGACACGGAGCGGCATGCCACTGCGGTGGCGTACTTTTTTTCTGAAAGGAAGGATGACCTTGTTAACCTCGCCTTATCGAGAGAGGTGTCCGTTTTTTTTGAAAACAAGGCGTTGGGCATGAGCATGGAATATGGGCTGCGGCAGAGTTTGAGCCCCATAAGCGACCGGTTCCAGGATCTCATTCGCCGTAAAAAGATCGGAGTAGATGCGATATACTCGCGCATTGTCTTGATTGAAAAGGGCGGCAGCCTGTTGGTAGATGCCGCAGCTCCCCGTTCTCCCATAAGAATGAGAGACGAATGGAGCAAGTATCTCACGCAAGACCACGAGGAAGCGGTAGTCGCCAGTTCGACAGACGGCCGGGAATTGAGGATTTCCATATCCTATTTTCACAAAGAAAAGTATGCGGGTCAAATCATCGCCTGGGTAGAACCTGAGACTCTCTACAAACATCTGCTCATGGAAGAAGGTACCGCGAACCGTATGACTTTCCTTGTCACGGACGAAAAGAGCGGCAGCTTGCCGGTGTTCATGCAGCCACCCACCTTTGCATCGGGTTTCCCGGATTTTGGAAAGATTGAAATCGGCCGGCCCCTGGAGTTTGAGGCAAATAATTACCAGGGCGGCAATAAGAAAATGATCGCACTGCGTCTGCCGGTGCAGGGTACCCCGTTTTCTCTCGTTGTATTCGCTTCAGACCCGGAAATCATTGGGCGCTCTGATCCGTGGCAGCTTGTCACGAGGATGGCTCTTCTCGCGTTATTCGTTATCGGCATTGTCGTGTTTATCATTGCGCTGAGCATGAAGCGTCTCATTCTTCAGACACAACTCCATGAGGCAATGCTGCGGGAAGCCGAGCTTCAAAAGAAGCACCAGGAATTGGAGGCGGAAATTGCAGAGCGCAGAAGAGTGGAGACTGTCTTGCAGGATACGGAAAAGAAATTATCCGAGATCATTGATTTCCTGCCGGACGCCACTTTTGCAATCGATCTGAACGGAAAAGTCATTGCGTGGAACAAGGCCATAGAGATTATGACGGGAACAAAGGCGGGAGATATGTTAGGCAAGGGCGATCGCGAATACGCTCTCCCCTTCTACGGAGACAGAAGACCCATCCTCATCGATCTCGCCCTTAATCCCGATCCGCAGAGGGAAAAAGAATACACCGCCATTCGCAGGACGGGGGACATCATCTTTGGAGAATCCTACACGCCGAATTTGCCTCCCGGCGATGTGCATCTTTCTGCGATGGCTTCGGTATTGCGGGATTCCGGCGGCGAAATTATTGCCGCCATCGAGTGTATCCGCAATAACACGGAGCGGAAGAAGCTCGAAGCCCAGCTCCAGCAGGCCCAGAAGATGGAAGCGATCGGGACACTCGCGGGAGGTATCGCGCATGACTTCAACAACCTGCTCATGGCGATCCAGGGAAACACCTCTTTGATGCTGATGAGAACCGATGCGAACGATCCCCGTCATGAGAAGCTGAAGGCCATAGAGAAGCAGGTGGTAGCGGGGTCAGACCTTACAAAACAGCTCCTCGGTTTTGCCCGTGTCGGCAAGTATGAGATGAACCCCATAGACATCAGCGATGTCGTGGAAAAGAGCTCGATCATGTTCGGCAGGACAAAGAAGGAGATTTCCGTTCACAAGAAATATGAAAAAGCCCTTTGGGCCGTAGAAGCGGATGTCTCGCAGATGGAGCAGGTCTTCATGAACCTGTATGTCAATGCCTGGCAGGCCATGCCGGGAGGGGGACACGTCTATCTGGAAACCGCCAACCTGATTATCACTGCGAAAGATGAAAAGGGCTCTTACATGAAACCCGGCAAGTATGTGAAGATCTCACTCACTGACACAGGGGTGGGCATGGACGAGAAGACAAAGGCAAGGATCTTCGAGCCGTTCTTCACCACAAAGGAGATGGGACGCGGTACGGGACTGGGGCTCGCCATGGTCTATGGAATAGTCAAGGGCCATAATGGTTACATCGACGTATACAGCGAGATGGACAGAGGGACGACCTTTAATATCTATCTCCCCGCTTCGGAAAGAGAGGCCCTGAAAGAGGCGAGAACAGAAGAGGCAATCGTCACGGGCAGGGAAACCATTCTTCTGGTTGATGACGAGGAGGCGATCATCGGCGTCGTGAAAGAGATGCTCGAAGCACTGGGATATCAGGTCCTCACTGCTGCGGGCGGCAGGGAGGCAGTGAAGGTCTATGAGGATAACAAGGTCAAGATCGATCTCGTGATATTAGACATGATCATGCCGGAGATGGGCGGAGGAGAGACCTTCGACCGCCTCAAAGAGATTAACCCGGAGATCAAGGTGATTCTCTCAAGCGGGTACAGCCTGAACGGTGAGGCGTCCGGGATCATGGCGCGAGGCTGTATGGGTTTTATTCAAAAGCCGGCTCGGATTGCCGAACTGTCGCAAAGAGTCAGGAGCGTGCTGGGAAAAACGGCTAAAGACCTTAATCAGTAACAGAAACGTCATCCCTCTTACAGGCCGAGGAAGGACTTCTGTATGAGCTCTGATGACAGCAGTTCTTTGCCCGTCCCCTCAAGGGCTACCCTGCCCGTCTGTATCACATAGGCCCGGTCCGAGATATCAAGGGCTTCCTGGACGTCCTGCTCGACAAGGAGGATGGTTACACCGTCCTGCCGGATTTCCTGTATCACCTCAAATATCTTTTCGACAAGCTTGGGCGCGATGCCCCAGGACGGTTCATCAAGCATCAGGAGTTTGGGCTTGCTCATCAGGCCCCGGCCGATTGCCACCATCTGCTGCTCACCGCCGGAGAGCGTGCTCGCCTTCTGCTGTCCCCTGTCCTTCAGGATCGGGAAGATGCTGTAGACGTATTCCAGCCGATCGTGAATTACATTTTTATCATCCGTAAGATAGGCGCCGAGGAGCAGATTCTTGTATACGCTGAGGCTGGGAAAAAGCCGCCTGCCCTCCGGCACATGCGACATGCCCATAGCCACGACCTTGTGGGCCTCAGCCGTGGTGATATCCCGGCCGTTAAAGACAATACTTCCCGATGAAGGATGCATGATGCCGCTGAGACCCTTCAGTATAGTTGATTTTCCGTTTCCATTGCCGCCGATGAGAGATACTATTTCACCCTTTTCTACGCGGAATGAAACGTCGTGAATCACGGGGATATTATTGTATCCGAGTTTTATTTTCTCTACGCTTAGCATATTTTTTTCCGAAATAGGCCTCAATCACCTTCTCGTTGTTTACGACCTCATCGGGGGTTCCCTCTGCTATCTTCTCCCCGTAGTCCAGAACCACGATGCGATTTGCAATCGGCATGATGCCTTCCATCACATGTTCGACAAGGACAAGCGTTATGCCCATCTCCCGGAGCCGCAGGACAAGCTCAACCGATTCTTTGATCTCATGTATATTCAAGCCCGCCATCATTTCGTCGAGCAGCATGACTTTCGGCCCTGTTGCGAAGACCCTGGCCACCTCCAGTCTTTTCTGTTCAGAAATAGTGAGAGACGTGGCTTTCAAATATAATTTATCCGTAAAACGAAATACATTCGCCACTTCCTCCGACCGGGCTTGGGCATCTTTTCGTTTTGGATTTCTCAGGAAGGCCCCGATCATGATATTTTCCAACACGTTCATGTCCTTAAATGTCCGGACGATCTGAAATGTCCTGCCGATGCCCATCCTGCAGATCGATTCCGGGTCTTTGCGCGTGATCTCCTGTCCTTTGAAGACGATTCTCCCGCCGTCGGCGTTGTAAAAGCAGGATATGCAATTGAAGAGCGTGGATTTCCCCGCCCCGTTAGGTCCGATGAGACCGATGATTTCCCCTTCCTTCATAGAGAAGGAAATATCCGCATTGGCCGTAAGCCCGCCGAAACGTTTGGTCACATTGTCGACTACGAGGATATCAGAACTCATTTGTCACCTCTTGAGAACAATGCCCAGAGCCCCTGCGGCCGCCAGATGGCGATCATGATGACGAGCAGGGAGTAGATGATCATATCGATTCCCTGCCCTTCACTTCCGAGATACACCCTGGTCAACTCCATGAGCGGGATGAACACGAAGGCCCCGATAACGGGCCCGAAGAGTTTTCCGATACCGCCGATCAGCGCGATGATGCACAGATGGATCGACATCATGAGGTCCATCGTACTCGACGGATGGATGTATAACACATACTGGCCGTAGAACGTCCCGCAGATCGAGGTCAATACTGCGGAAATGGAGAAGGCGATCATTTTATATTTCTGGATATCGATCCCGAGACTCCGCGCCCCGTCAGGATCATCCTTGATTGCCCGGAGATAATAACCCAGCCTGCCTTTCTCTATGAAATAGGAAACGGCGATGGCAAAGAGCAGCATGCAGAGGATTATGTAGTAGTACGGGATCTTCGAAGAGTGGAATTCAAAGTTCGTAAACGACTCCTCGAGGATGGGCATGTAGATGCCCACTGCGGCGCCGACATAGTCCCAGTTTGTAAAGATCACGACCATGATTTCGCCCACCGCAATCGTGGCGATGGCAAAGTAATGCCCCCGCAAACGGAAACACGGGTATCCGACGATGACGGCGAGACCTACGGAAAGGACGCAGCCGGCAAGCATCCCCAGCCAGGGGTTGACGCTAAAGTTCACCAGGAGGATGGCCGTCGTATAAGCCCCTACGCCAAAAAATGCGGCATTGCCGAATGAGACCTGGCCCGCATATCCGCCTATGACGTTCCAGCCGATGCTCATTGTTGCGTACATCATGATCATGATGAGTATGTGGCATACAAAAGGGTCGCCCACAAACAGCGGGACCGCTGCGAGTGCGCACATGAACAATATGAATATGAAGAGACCCTTTTTCATGACCGCATCATTTCCTTCCCATGAATCCCTGGGGCCTGATGAAGACCACGCCCAGGTATAAGAACAGGACGAACATAAACTTCAGAGAAGGCGCAATGAGATAGCCGGAGAGCACCTCTACCAGCCCAACGATAATCCCCGCAATAAACGCCCCCGGCACGCTGCCGAAGCCGCCGAGAGCGACAACAACAAAAGCCATCAGACAAAAATTGGAGCCTACTTCCGGAAACACATAATAGAAACTCGAAAGCAGGCCTCCGGCCACGCCGACCGTGGCGATGCCGATGCCCCACGCAAGGGCAAACATCCGGTCACTATTGATCCCCATGAGTCTTGCAGCTTCCTTGTCTTCGGAAACCGCCTCGAGGGCCATGCCCAGCTTGGTGGATTTAAGAAACCAGAAGATAAGGCCGTTGCAGATTACTGCGCCCGCTGCTGCGATGAGCTGCGAGACACCGGTATAGACGCCGAAGATGCTGACATTGCCGCTCGTCAGGGTCTGGGGGATCATGCGGTAGTCTCCGCTCCACAAATACTGGGCCACGCCTCTCAAAAGAATCAGGATGCCGAAGGTCACGAAAATCTGGGAAAGCATGGGGGCGCTGATGATCGGCCTGATGAAGATATAGTAGGTGATAACCCCGAGGCAGAACAGCAGGACCGTCACCAGGGGAAGGGAAAAGAGGGGATCCATGCCGAAGAGAACAAAAAACCAGTAAGCGAAATACATGGCAACCATGAGGTATTCGCCATGGGCAAAATTGACGATATCCATCATCCCGAAAATCATGGTGAGACCGACGGCGATCAACGCATAAATGAAACCGATCAGGATGCCGCTCACCAGGGTTTGCGTAAATACGCCTTCCATGGATGTATCCTACTTTCCGTTATCTTCTTTGCCTATGCTTACTTACGCATGCAAACCAAGTGTATAAAATGTTACTTCCTGGTCTCCCATTTCGGGAAAGGCCAGATAACATCTTTCGTGGCCAAATTGAAGGGCCATACTGTGTAGCGCTCACCCTTCTGCACCTGAACGATGATGCCTTTGCCGAGTACGTTCTGGTGGGTCTTCGGGTCGAATTTGACGCCGTCCCACGGCATGATCAACTGGTCGGCCTTGATGTTCGTTTCCGAGAGCGCCTTCTGGATCTTCGCCGGCTCCGTGGATTTGGCGCGGTTGATGGCATCAGCAAGAACGATCATCCCCGTAAATGAACGGGCGTAATCGCCCGACATGGGTTTTCCGGCTACTTTTTCATACATGTCGGCAATCGTTTTGATCATAGGTTTTTTCGCGGAAAGGTCCTTCGCCCATACTTCTCTGCTCAGGATGTAGTCTGCATCTTTTCCAAGGGACTTGATCAGATCGGGATCGTTAAAACCCGCATCGTTTGCAATCAGTGCCGTAGGCGCGAAATTCAGTTCCTTGTACGTCTTCATGGACAGGATGGCGTCCGCCGTATAAGACGTCTGCATGATGATGGACGGATTATAGCTGCGGAGTTTCTGAATCTCCGACGTCAACTGGGTGCTCTTGGCGGGATAAGGCACGGCGCCGCTGATTTGGTACCCGTACTTCTTTGCATACATTTCCTGATATTTGCGGGAGTCCGCACCGAACAGCGTATTTTCATAAAGGAGCGCAATCGGCCCTACGGTAATTTTTTTCTTCTTCTTCAGGTCGTTGAGAAAGATGAAGAAGTTTTCGCTGAACATATCGTCGTGCGGCGTCGTCCTGAAGAACCACTTGAAACCCTTTTCAGTCAGACTGGGTGACGAGGAACTGTCATTCAAGAAGGGAATGCCATAACGTTCCGCGGCCTGAGCGGCCGTGGCCGTGACCGCGCTGTTATAGCAGCCGATGATGGCAACGACCTTCTCCTGCGTGATGAGACGCTCCGCCTCCGCCATGCCGACTTCCGGCTTGCCCTGATGGTCGCCGGGAATAATCTTGATCTTGGCGCCTTTCAGATTAGGCAGTCCCGCAGTTTTTGCCAGCGGCATATTCAGATTGTATTTGTTGTTGATAATATCGGCCGCTAACTCCGCGCCTTTTAAGAGCCCCTGCCCCGTCGTTGCCAAAGGCCCCGTCAGGGGAAAGATGACACCGATCCGGATCTCATTCTGCGCACAAGCGAGAGAGGTGAAAGATAAGACCATGACCGCCGCAAAAAAAACTCTCAGAAATTTCCACATGGCTGCCTCCTATATCAGTTTTCAATTGATGTTACGATTTCTATCTTTCTATCGAAGAGGCGTTCCGCCTCCTCCATTCCTATCATTTCGAAGATCACGGCGTCGCCCGGCTTCAGGTGGGCAAGAAGGTCATGATCTGCTTTGGCTATCAGGGCAGGCCTCGCATATCCACCGAGGGTGCGTTCATGAAGCTGGATGATGGGCAGGCCGTCTCCCGGCACCTGGATGCTGCCGGGCAGCAGGCCTTCTGAGATGATGCTCTCTTCCGCGTCTGTTCTGAATGCGAGGGGCTTGCCATCAAGCCGGATACCTGTCCTGTTCAACTTCGTGGAAACTGTAAAGGCCGCCCTCCCCTTGCCTCCCAGAAATTCCGCCAGGGATTCGTCAGTGAAATAATTGCTCTCCGGGCCTTCCACTACTCTCAGCGTGTGCGGCGGCGTCATGCGCGGCACGAACTCTTCGGCAATGCGCTTAACGCCCACCCTCCTGATATCCTCTAAATCAATGCGGTCGCCTTTCTGAAGGGCTCTTCCCCGGTAGCCGCCGAACCGGCACTCGAGATTGGTCGTATAGCTTCCGATGATCTTCTCGAGAACGGGAGTACCGGAAAATCCCACGTAATATCTGAAACCCTCCCTGACCTCGTCTACCGTCAAAGTCTCCCCGGCCCGTGCCGTAAAAGACATCCAGGATTGCAAAGGCCTGCCAGAGAGAATCGCTCTCACCTTTGCTCCCGTAATGGCGCAACAGACGTCTTTTGCAAATCTCAAAGAAAATTTTTCGCCGAATGCCTCTATGGCCGGGGCATTGCCCCCGTTGCCGAGGAGATGATTGAGGGAGCTCAATGCATAAAGGTCCAGAGCGGGCGAAGTCGGAATGCCCACTTCCCTGTATCCGTACCTGCCCCCGTCAACGACAAGGGACATGATCCCGGGATGGATGATCTCGATCACGCGCGTATGAACCTCACCTTGTCGCCAATCTGGAAGATGCTGTAAGGCTCTTTGTTGTAATCGAAGAGTTTCTTCTTCGTCCTTCCTATTATTCTCCACCCCGCCGGCGACTCGAAGGGATATATCCCTGTCTGAAGCTGGGCAAGGCCAACGGAGCCCTCGGGAACTTTCAAGCGAGGCGTCTCAAGTCTCGGCACATGCAGCCTTTGATCGAGGATTCCCAGATAGGGAAACCCGGGCATGAACCCCACCGCGAAGACTTTGTATGTGACGGAGGTATGTATCTCCACTACCTCGTCTTCAGACAATCCCGTGTGGGACGCCACAAAATCAATGTCGAAGCCGCTTTCCCCGCCGTATTCAACTGGAACATCGTGTGTATTCGGTTCCGGAATATCGATATGGGCGATCAGGAATTCCTTATCCCGCAGAGAGGCGGCAAGCGCTTCGTATGAAGTTCTCTTCCTGTCAAAGATAATCAGGCAGGACCTGAAGGAGGGTATGATGTCGGTTATTTCTTTTAGCTGGAGGGACTTCAGAAAGAAATAATATCGCCTCACCTTTTCGTGGATCTCTAAATCGATTTTTTCTCCGAATAAGATCCGTATCCCCTCTTCGCCATACCTTGAAATGTTCATACGCTATAAGAGTTCTGTCAGCGGCTTAACACGAACGTTTTCCTGTGCAAAATATGTCTTCAGCATTCTGGCAGCGTCAATGCTCTCCAGGTTGTCACCGTGCATGCACAATGTATCAACCTCCATATCCAGCCAGCGGCCGCTGACGCTCTTGATTCCCCTCTCTTTGACGATGAGCACGGCCCTCTTCGCGATCAGGTCCGGATCTTTAAACACCGCCTCTTTGTGCTTTCGCGAGAGAAGTTCCCCGTCATCGCCATAGTTCCTGTCCGGAAAGGCCTCCAGCGCGATTCTTACGCCCTTCTTTTTCATGGCCTTCTTCAGCGCCGCGGTCCGAGGCGTGGTCAGCGTCAGAAAGATCACGTCCCCGAAGGCGCTCTTCACCGTTTCAATGATCTCCAGAAATAGGCCTTCTTCTTTGATAAGATAGTTATAGAGGGCGCCATGCATCTTTATGTGCTGCAATGGCATTCGATGAATGGCGAGAAACCCCTGCAGGGCCCCCACCTGGTATACGATGGCGTTTATCAATGCCTTCCGGTCCATGTCCAGGAACCGTCTTCCGAAACCCGCCAAGTCGGGGTAGCCGGGATGCGCACCTGCTCCGACCCCGTGGTCTTTGCAGAGACGCACCGTTCTTTCCATGACATTAGGATCCGATGCATGAAATCCGCAGGCAATATTGGAAGAGGTGATGTACTGGATGATCTCTTCGTCTCTCCCGATTTTGTAAGCCCCGAAAGACTCGCCCATGTCGCAGTTAATATCTACAGAAATATCCATGGCCTTCTCGCAAGAAACTTCCCCAAAAAGAATCGGGTTTGGTGCATTCGCAGGTTCGATGTTAGGGGTTTATTTAGAACTTCTCCCTCCAACTGTCAATGGGAATATCGTTGTAAAATTTTTCAGCGCATTGAGCAGTTAATGCGCAGTAATCTCATACCAATGCCCGTCATTACAAAATATGACAGACGTCCGGCACGAAATGTGATACACATTGAGCAGTGGACTGAATTATTTGTCAAACCATTACGAATGGGTGTGATCATTGGAAAGCGACAGTAATGATTTGGCACTCGTATTAAGCGGAGGAGGGGCGCATGCCGCCTATCAAGTGGGCTTTTTGCGTTCCCTGGCAGATCAATTTCCTCACCTCAATATCCCGATATTAACAGGCGTTTCCGCGGGCGCCATCAATGCGACGTTTATTGCCAGTCATCAGGGCACCTTTGCGGAAGCTGTCGATGCACTGAGCGAGTTCTGGCTTAACCTTAAGACTGATCATGTCTTTAACGTGAACGCATGGACCCTTTCAAAAAATTTTCTCCGTTGGGGGTTATCGCTCCTGTCGGGAGGCATGTCCAGGACAAGGTCTCCAAAAGGATTGGTGGATACTGCGCCCCTCAGAAAAATGCTGCAGAAGGGCTTCAAATCATCGGACGGCGGGATAATAGGGATACGCGAAAATATCCGGCGGCAAAAACTGAAAGCCCTTGCCATCACAGCCACAAACTATGCGACAGGTCAGACCATTACCTGGGTTCAGGGGAAGAATATCGAGATGTGGGAAAGGCCGGACAGACACAGCGTCATGACGGATATCACCGTTGACCAGATCATGGCCTCCACTTCTTTGCCTATTTTCTTTCCAGCCATCAAGGTGGGAGATTCATGGTACGGCGATGGCGTGATTCGCCAATCAGCGCCGCTTTCGCCTTCCCTGCATCTCGGTGCCGGGCGAATCCTGGCAATCTCTACCCGCTATAAGCCCTTTGTACAAGGGGCGCGTTCCGAAGCGAGTCGCCGTTACCCGTCCATTGCACAGATCATGGGCATCCTCATGAATGCCATCTTTCTGGATTTCCTGGACCAGGATGCACTCGGACTGGAGCGCGTCAACCGCGTTCTCGCCAACACATCATCAGGAGAAGACCTTAATCTCCGATTGGTTCGGGCATTCGTATTGCGTCCTTCCGTCGATTTAGGAATGATAGCAGGAAAATATGAACGCGATCTGCCCCGGTTGTTTCGTTTCTTGATGCGTGGACTCGGCACGCATGAAACGGAAAATTTTGATTGGCTGAGCATGGTCATGTTCGTTCCGAGCTTTATACGAAATCTCATGGAAATCGGCGCTGCCGATGCAAACGCCCGCAAAGAGGAGTTGGCGGCATTGCTTGCATCATAGAAGCTCGAAACGCTGCCATCGATGAGAAACAAGTCCTCCACCAGTAAAAGACATACAGTTCAGAGAACCCCACAGGCAAGCACTCCTGAGAACGCCGCATGATCATCCTTTCTCCCATGCCGGATAAGATTTTTTTCATCGGAAAATAAGGTGGCATCAGCCGATGGTACTGTATAGGTTAACTGTCAGAAATCTTTAAATGGAGGTGATCGGTATTGGAGACCTGGTCTATTTTGAACTGCCGGCGGATGACATGGCAAGGGCGAAAAAATTTTACAAGAAACTCTTCGACTGGGAATTCGAGAAAGTTCCCCAATGGGACTACTGGATGATCAAGACGGGCGGCAAGGATGCGCTTTACGGTGGTTTGACGAAACGGGAAAAGACCAGAAAGGCGGTCGTCAATTACATTGATGTCGACTCCGTGGAGAAATGCAGCATGAAGATCGAAAAGGCCGGCGGAAAGATTCTCGTTCCCAAAATGCCCGTCAAGGGACGGGGATATTATGCCATCTTCAAGGATACGGAAAATAATATCCTGGGTATCTGGGAGGATGACGAAAGCGCAAAGTGAGAAGATGCAGAAAGCGTGAGTGAGAAAGACTCATCACGGGCGGGCCTTGATTCCCGACGAGGGCCCGTCCGCGGATGTCCTTACCGGGGCGGGAATGCTCTTTACTCCTCGCGCTGGCATTATGTGTTGCCTTTTTTCTTTGTCCCCGCATTCCGCTTCACAATATCGCCCAGTGAACCGAGCGACGCGGGAACCTCTCCCGCGTATTCATGATAATCCTCTGCAGATTTCTTTTCTGTCTTGTGCGCCGCGTCATCGCTCGCTTCCGCCTCCGGTATGGAAAGCGATATCCTCTTTTGATCCCTGTCTATGGCATCAACCCTCACTTCCATTGTTTCGCCCACTTTTACTACGTCACCGGGGTGAACGATTCTCTTTCCCTTTCCCAGTTTGGAGATGTGGAGAAGACCGTCAACCCCCGGGCCCAGATTGACAAAGGCACCGAATTTCATCAGACGCACTATGGTTCCCGTATGAAAGGACCCTTCCGGGTATTTTGCCTGTGCTTCATTCCAGGGATCGGACAATGTCTGTTTCAGAGATAAACTGATGCGATTGTTTTGCGGATCCATCTTGGCAATGACCACATCAAATGTTTGACCGACGGACAGGCGCGCATAAATATCCTCTACCCGTTCCCAGCCTATCTCCGAGATCGGAAGGAGACCCTGTATACCGCCGATATCCAGAAAAGCGCCGAAATCCCGGACGGCAACGACGGTCCCCTTTACGAGCATTCCCTCGTGCAATTCGGCCTTCCGTGCCGCTTCATCCTTTTTCCTCTGCTCCTCCAGGATGGCTCTGGCAGACAGGACGATATTGCGCCCCCGCTCTCCATACTCAGTAATTCTGAAAGACAGGCGGCGGCCGACATAGTCCTTCGCATTCTCAGCACGCCTGATGTCTATCTGGGAATATGGGCAGAAGCCCCTCATATCGCCTGCGAGTTTGATCTCGAATCCCCCTTTGATCTCTTTCTCTACAACGCCCTCTATGGGTATTCCGCTTCGCCAGACTTCTTCTATATGGTTCCGAGCGGAATCTCCCGCTCCTATCCGCATTGTAAAAAGTTTCTCGTTATGCTTCGATGAAAGGAAATAGGCTTCAATCGAATCGCCCTCCTTTACGGAAAGATTGCCGTTTTCATCTGCCAATTCTTTCCTGTCGAGATAGCCTTCGCTCTTCCCTCCCAGATCGAGGAATATCCAATCCGGAGTGATCTTGACGATGACTGCTTCGATCTTCTGACCCGGATTCAGGAAATCTTTCCGCACCTCGGTTTCTCCGAACAGTTCCGCAAAACTCTTTTCCTCAGTTGCTTCATTAATCTTTTCTTCCATCATGTTACGCCATTCCTATTCTGATTAGATGTGATGATGATAATTGCATATCGGAGACAGTGTACTTGATTACGGCTCTATTAACAATATAATTTCAGAGGCACGTTGTGCTGCATGCCGAGCGAAGTGCAAACCATGCCTTCCTCGGCAATTGGAAAAAGAGAGAAACCTCCATATCGGTTTAATAATGTTGACAGGCAAGAAGGTCTTCTCCTATACTCTGCAGTGCCGGGATGGGATTCCCGCGGAAGCCTGCCCCTGAATATTCGCATCGGAGCAGGCAATGATAGAAGATGTGCAGGAGGGACGGTGAACTGGCCGGACATAATTAAGCAATTCGCCGAGCTCGACCTATGGCCATGTTCGGCCCTCGACAAGAAAAAAGATTTAGTGGCCGTGTCGCCGTGCGGCGATGCTGATCTCGAAGCACTCGCACGGATGTACGACACCTATGAGCCAAAGGCCGTCATCCAGGGGCTCCCCCCCATCGATCAGAAAACACGCATTGAATGGATTCACAGTTGCCTCCGTACGGCGATGAACCTCAAGGCGGAACTGGGCGGCGCCGCCGTCGCCCACGGAATGCTCTTCCCCATGCCGGACCCGGATATAGTCGAGTTTACTCTCTTCGTCCACAATCAGGTCCAGAACCGCGGCATCGGCAGCATCGTCGCCTATCCGCTTTTTGCGGCAGCCAAGCGCCTTGGATACAAAAAGGTCTGGGTTTTCGAAAGCCGCAACAACGCGCGCGCCCTGCGCATCTATTATAAAGTCGGCTTCCGCGAGGCCCGTCGCGAGGGCAACGAGCTGGAACTCGAACTTGATCTCGCGGGTGTTCCTGAAACGCCGGATCTCTCCGACATAATTACACCTGTCGCGCCTTCAACGGGACTCATCAAATCGCCGGACTACCGGGAAGGACAGAGTGTGCTTCCCGGGACCCGCTCCGTAATCGTCTACTCGCCCCGGTTCGAGGAATTCACCATTGAGAGAGACCATCCCTTCGTCACGGCCCGCTCGCGGCTCTTTCTCGACATGTGCAGGCGCAACGACCTCCTCCACCTGCCCGGCGTCCAGATCATGGAGCCCGCACCCATCGATGAAAATTCGGTCCTCGCCTTCCATGACGTTCATTATTATCACTACCTCGTCATGGCCTCCATGGGCGTATTCAACCCCCGCCTGCTCTCTTACGGCATCGGCACCGGCGATAACCCCGTTGCGCGCGGCGTCCTCGAATACTCCCTGCTCGCCGTCGGCGCTTCCGTCATGGGCGCCGATCTCTTAATTTCACAGCCGGACATCGACCTCGTTTTCAGTCCCACTGGCGGCTTCCACCACGGCGGCCCCAATTACGCCTCCGGATTCTGCTACCTCAACGACGTTGTCATAGCCATCAAGAATCTTCTCCAGCAGGGATGCCGTGTCCTCTACTTCGATATCGATGCGCACCACGGCGACGGCGTCCAGTTCGCGTTCTACGATGAGAGCCGCGTCCTCAAGATATCCCTCCATGAATCCGCGCGCACCCTCTTCCCCTGGAACTCCGGATTTGAAAATGAACTCGGCGAAGGCGGCGGCTACGGCTACAATGTGAACGTCCCGCTTGCGCCCGGCACAGAGGACGAAATCTACGGCGAAGTATTCCGCCGCATCGTCTCGCCGCTGGCTCGCACTTACAAACCAGACGTCTGCGTGCTCTCAGCCGGCGTTGACGCCATGTACACAGATTCCATGTCGCATCTCTCCCTCACTAACAATATCTATGCCGAAGTCATTTGCGGGATTAGCCGGCTCGTGCCCAAGATGCTCATGCTGGGCGCGGGCGGCTACAACCCCCGGAGCATCGCCCGCGACTGGACACTCGCCTGGGCCGTGCTTCACGACGCCGAACCCGCCCCCGACTACTTCGGCCAGATGGGCGCCCGCGTGGCCGCGGCCATTGAAGGCGCCTCTCTCCGTGATCCGCATCCTTTCATCTCTCCTTCCAAAATTGCCGAGGCGCGCGCCGAGGCCGGCCGCGTCATGGCTTACCTCGAGACGAATGTCTTCCCCATCCATGGCCTTTCGGCGCAGCCCGTGTGACGCCCGGTCAGCGGGATTATGCCCGCCATTGCACAAACGACAACGGAGAAACTTCGTAAGTTTTACGGACATGATTTTTCCCTATGGAGCGGACACGGGAAGGGCAGAGACTGCCTTACGGCTTATAGTACATAAGCTTACGGGCATAGGGAGCGACAAGTTCGCTGAGACGGCCTATCTCTTCGTCTTTCATCGGAGCAAATGACCAGGCGCACCGCACATTCTCTTCGAGCTGTGCGATGGTATCGCAACCGATGACCGCCGTCGTCACGGGATGAGACAGGGCAAAGCGGTAGAAGGGTTCTACCGTACCAACCCCGGGAATTCTCGACGCCATTCCTCTGATATACACCTTCATGGCAATGATCCCCATATCCTTTTGCCTGGCAAACGGTATGAGGTCGTCGATAAAATTCAGATATTGCGGTTCTGCCGGATTGACGGGCATAAGCACCGTATCGAAGTCGGCAAGCTCAATGCAGCGCCTGAGGATCGACGGATCTTCATG
>Ga0182021_10000221_pt1 | contig 57422 bp, 55 predicted proteins | sample 612E3MmetaG_FD_120493 | JGI IMG/M metagenome (GOLD analysis project Ga0182021, IMG submission 120493) | Permafrost microbial communities from Stordalen Mire, Sweden - 612E3M metaG (Illumina Assembly) | ecosystem: Environmental > Terrestrial > Soil > Wetlands > Permafrost | place: Sweden...
CCGGCGTTGGCGATGATCATGGCTTCTCTTTCATGATTTTTGGCATTGAGAACTTCGTGCGGCACCCCTGTCTGCTCAAGCATTTCATGCAAAACTTCCGACCTTTCAATGGCAATCGTGCCCACCAGCACGGGCTGGCCATGCTCGTGCCTTTTTTTTATTTCTTCCACCACCGCCCGAAATTTCCCGTGTTCCGTTTTATAAACCGTATCCGCCAGATCTTTACGGATCATCGGCTGATTGGTCGGAATCGGCACCACTTCCAGTTTATATACTTTATTGAATTCTTCGGCACTCGTGAGAGCCGTTCCGGTCATCCCGGCCAATTTATCGTACATTCGAAAATAATTTTGGAAAGTGATCGTAGCCAAAGTCCGGCTTTCTTTTTGCACCTCCACGCTTTCCTTGGCTTCGATCGCCTGATGCAACCCTTCGGAATATCTCCGACCTGGCATAAGACGCCCCGTGAAATCATCGACAATGATCACTTGGCCCTCTTTCACGACGTAATCCCGGTCACGCTTGAAAAGAATATTGGCTTTCAAGGCTTGCTCCAACTGATGGACATAGGAAATTTTTGAAACGTCGTAAATATTTTTTATTCCAAGTATTTTTTCGATTTCCGATATCCCTTTCTCCGTCAAGGACACCGCCCGCATTTTTTCGTCCACAGTATAGTCTTCTTCTTTTTGAAGCCGCGGGATGACTTGAGCAAATTTTTGGTAGAGCTTGGTTGATTCGCTGTCCGGCGCGCTGATTATGAGTGGAGTCCGAGCTTCGTCGATCAAAATTGAGTCCACCTCGTCAACAATAGCGAAGTTGAGCTCACGCTGAACCTGCTGTTCCAGGCTCTGCACCATATTGTCTCGAAGATAATCAAAACCGAATTCATTGTTCGTTCCGTATGTGATATCGGCCGCGTAGGCTTCTCGGCGCGTTACCGATTTCAAATTTTCCATTTCGACACTGACTTCGTTGTCGTCAATTACTTTCGGCTCATACAAAAAAGACTGGTCGTGCTGTACGCAACCCGTGGAAAATCCCAAAAAGTGATAGATCGGCCCCATCCAATTCATATCACGCTTGGACAGATAATCGTTGACCGTCACGATATGAACTCCTTTCCCGGAAAGAGCGTTCAGATATACCGCCGTCGTCGCAGTATGGGTTTTTCCTTCCCCCGTTTTCATTTCGGCAATTTTTCCTTGGTGAAGAGTGATCCCGCCCAGAAGCTGAACATCGAAAAGCCTTTTCTTATCGACTCTTTTGATCGCTTCCCGCACCACGGAAAAAGCTTCCGGTAAAATATCGTCCAGACTTTCTCCCGTGCCAGCCGGCGGATTGACCCGCTCCCGAAATTCTCCCGTTTTGGCTTTCAGCTCTTCGTCCGATAATTTGACCATTTGAGCTTCAAGCTCGTTTATCTTTTCAACCAACGGTTGCAATTTATTGGCTTGTTTTTCAGCCGAACCGAATATTTTGGCAAATATCATAAAATATGTAAAATTTAAAAGCGAAAAACTAAAAACTACATCTAAAATCTTAAATCTAAAACGAATATATAGCAAGTGCAAAAAAATAGATTTTAGTTTTTCGTTGTGGTTTTTACATTTTATTTTTTATTTTTTAACTTGAACAAAGACAACCCAAAACAGACGACATGAGTGAACTGCCTCAAATCTCCTGTATATAAAATTATACGCAACTATTCCTGACTATGATTCTCGGAGATCTCCTGTCGTAATTTCCGGAGAATTGCCGCGGCTTCGTCTTTTCCGCCTAGGCCAAAAGCCAGACCTCCGGCCAGCGCCAGCATGGCCACTAAACCAATAAAAAGAGTGTTGATAAGCGATGACGCGACACCTAATTGAATGAGAGCCGCCAAAAATCCAAAAACAACAATGGCCCATTTCGCGATCGTGCCTAATAGGGTTGCCGAAACTATCCCAGCCACTTTAGTGCTGCCCTTCACCACCGCAAAAACGAAATTTCCCACTAGGAACGCGACCGCTAAAATTATGGCCGCCACGATCACATTTGGGAGATAAAGTACGATGCTGTTGAGAAAGCCGGTAACCTGCGTTAATTTCAGAATATCTGTCGCCGCCATCAAAAAAACCAGAACCAAAAACCATTTTACGAGACCCCCGAAAAATTTGGCCAAATTAAGCTCCACTCCCGCTTTTTTAAACCTCCCTTTCGTTCCGGCTTTTTCCATCATTTCATCCACCTTGATCATTTTCACGATATGCTCCACAATCTTTCCAAGCGCCGCCGCCACGATCCATCCCGCCACAAAAACCAAAACCGCCCCGACCAAAGCAGGAAGAAAATTCACAAATCTTTCCCAAAGGCCTACGAGGGAAATAGTGATCGCTTCCCCCCAAGTTTGAACTGATTCCATATATTCACCTCCTTCCGAAATAATGTTTATCTGCTATAATAATTATATCAGAAAATAAACGCTAAATATACCCTTCTGTGGATAACTTGAACAAGAAAAATGGGAGCCTCTTCCTAAAAGCTTTTCTAAAAAATCCCCTTCGTACCGGATCTGTTGTCCAAAGCTCCTCCTTTTTATCCAAAAGGATGATAGAGTCGGTTAATTTCGGAGACGTAAAATGCATTGTGGAGCTTGGCTGTGGCGGAGGAACCATGACAAAAAGCATTCTCGAAAGGATGCCCAAGAACAGCAAGCTGATCTGTTTTGAAATTAATCGCCAGTTGGCCAAACATACCCGCAATAGAATAAAAGATTCACGGCTTGTTGTTATAAACGATAGCGCCGAAAAAATCGGACAATATCTTCAAGAGCACGGATTTACAAGCGCCGATTATATAATCTCAAGTTTGCCACTGGTCAGTTTGCCGAAAGTTACCTCTCAAAATATCTTGCGCCACGCGTACGGATATCTTCAATCAGGCGGCCAGTATATTCAATTTCAATACTCCCTCACAAGCTTAAAGGGACTGAGAAAAATATTTTCTGTTGTTTCAATTTCCTTTGTTTTTCTCAATTTTCCGCCGGCTTTTGTCTATGTTTGCACCAAGATCTAGCCAATATCTTCCCAGGGCAGTCCCGGTTTTCCAAAATGGCCGTAAGCAGCTGTTTTTTTGTAGATTGGCCGGCGCAGATCGAGTTTTTCAATGATAGCTTTTGGTTTGAAATCGAATCTTTTTTCGATCTCGCTGCGAATACTTTCGCCTTTCTCATTTAAGGCTTCCACCATGAGCGGCTCCGCTCGTCCAATCGCGTAGGCGACCGAGACCAGGCATTCTTTGGCCTTCCCCTCGGCTACCAGGGTTTTGGCCACGTAGCGGGCCATATAGGCCGCGCTGCGGTCCACTTTTGAAGGATCCTTCCCGGAGAAACAGCCTCCGCCGTGAGGAATCAGACCGCCATAAGTATCCACCATGATCTTTCTTCCCGTGAGCCCCGCATCTCCTTCAAATCCTCCAATGGCAAACCTGCCTGTAGGATTAACCAATATTTCGATGTCGGAAGTGTCTCCTGTTAAGGGCTTGATGAGTTTTTCGATCAATGCCTCTCGAATTTCCTCTTGGCCTATATTTTCGTCATGCTGGGTGCTGATCAAAATAGTACTTATTTTTTCTCCACTCTCGCCATCAATTGTCACCTGGGATTTCCCGTCCGGGCGCAGCCACTTTATTTCCCCGCTCCGGCGCAAATCCTCCAGTCCTTTAGCCAACTTGTGCACCAATACAATGCCTTTAGGCAAAAATTCCGGCGTTTCATTCGTCGCATAACCATACATGATCCCTTGATCACCCGCCCCTCCTGTGTCCACGCCTTGCGCGATATCTGGCGATTGCCTGACCACATTCGTGGTTATTTTGAGCTCATCCGTATAGCCTATCTCCCGATATACATCCAGAGCCATTTTTGCAAAATCAACTTCAGCTTTGGTCGTCACTTCGCCACCGACAACCAGCTGACCATGGCCTCCAAAAGCCTCTATCCCGGCGCGAGTCATTGGGTCCTGGCGAAGGCACTCGTCCAGGATCGCGTCCGATATCTGGTCACACACTTTGTCCGGATGCCCAGACGTCACGCTCTCGACAGTATAAATCTTTGGTTTGTAGATCATTTTTTTCCTAACATTCAATATTAAGGAGGCCCTAACATTGAATGTTTATTTATTAATAAAAAAACTTTCCGCCAAGGAAAGATTATTGAGAATCTTGGGCATCTTTCCACTAAGTGGTATAGAATTAGCACCCGCTCCCGGACTTTTCATCCAAGAAGGTTGCTGGCAGGTCAAAGGGCTATCTCCCTCGCTGCGCTCTTGATACAATATCGTATGCAATTTTAAATTTACTCTTATGATTTTATCATTATATATTTTTCAAAAAATAGTGTCAAATTATAAAAATTGACACTGATTATTTTTTTATAGTAATGTAAATTTAGACGTTAACAACGTACCAATGCGCTCTCGGAGGAAGCGCTAAATTTTTTGCCCTTTTAAAAGGAGCTTGCTTACCCATGGAAAATCTCGACAAAGAAAACTTAAGGATTTTTACTGGCAACGGCAATCCGGCGCTAAGCCGGGCAATTTGCAGTTATCTGGGGGTGCCACTGGCAGACTGCCTAATGACCAAATTCGGAAATGGGGAAACCCGAGTCGAAATTGGCGAAGGTGAGGTCGTGCGGGAGAAAAGATGTTACATCATTAATACCTGCGCCGAGCCCGTAAACGACAACCTCATGGGAACTCTAATCCTTTCAGACGCGCTCATGAGAGCGTCCGCCCAGGAAATCAATATTCTCATGGCTTCCTATTTTTATGCGCGAGCAGACCGCAAAAATGTCTCCGGTGTTCCTATAACGGCCAAACTGGTGGCGAATTTACTTAAAACTGCCGGCGTCAATCGGATCATCACCATGGACTTACATTCTGCCCAGATCCAGGGCTTTACCGACAACCCTTTCGACAATCTTTACGTTTCCCCCATTTTTTTGCCATATTTGCGGGAAAATTTTAACGGCAACATGGTAATTGTTGCCCCGGATGAAAACGCCGTAAAAAGGGCCAAGGCCTATGCCAACATCTTGGGAGCTGATCTTGGGGTAATTATGAAGTTCAGAGATCATAAGCTGCCTGGCCAGGTCAAGGAGATGACTCGGCTCATCATGCTAAAAGGTGATGATGTTGCTGGAAAAGATGTGGTGATCCTGGACGACATGATTGACGGAGGCGGAACTATGAAGGAAGCGGCGCAGATCATCCTCAAGGTGAATGCCAGATCGGTGCATGCTGCCGCAACCCACGGTTTTTTCTCGGGTAATGCATTTGATAAACTTCGGGAGGGCGGGATAAAAAGCGTAATCGTATCTGATACGCTTCCCATGCCCGAAAATATGCCCGACTTTGTGAAATGTCTGTCTGCTGCTCCGCTACTCGGCGAAGCACTAGGGCGGATCCATATGGGACAGAAGCTGTCCGGCCTATTTGAGATTGCCCTGTAGCGCAATAAATCTTTATCAACAATTTCGAGAAAGGGATGGCCTCTGCTGAGTCTGTCCCTTTTAAAATAATAGAATTCCTAACTAATAATTCGTTTAACTACTTCCCAACATTGAATGATAGGAAACTACAAAATTTCTCAGAATTCGCAATTTGCTATCCTCTTCGATTCTTATTACAATAAAGACACAAAAGGCAAACAAAAAAATAATCGACGCGAAAAAGGATAGCTCGCAAAATACAGATTCCTGTGACTGTTTGTTGTTTTGGGAAAAATAATTTTCAAATATTTTATGTGCGCCATCGCCGGGATAACAAATGATAAAGACGCGGTCGCCAAGACTTATCTCATGCTTTACGCCCTTCAGCACCGCGGACAGGAAAGCGCGGGCATTGCCGCGGCCGAGGGAAAAAGAATAAGTCTCGTGAAAAAAATGGGCCTGGTGCGATCCATCTTCAAAGAAAAAGATTTTAAAAAACTTTCCGGGGATTTTTCGATCGGACACATCCGCTATTCAACTGCGGGAAGTTCGATGATAAAAAACGCCCAGCCGTTTGTCATGAAGATAGGAAAAGAAACGGTTGCCATCTGTCACAACGGAAATCTTGTGAACGCCACAGAACTGAAAAAGGGCTTGAGAAAGCAAGGGGTTAAGTTCGAGAGCAACTCCGACACGGAAGTTGTCCTGCATCTCATGAAATTTTCGAAAAAGAAAAAGATCGAGGACAAACTGATCGACGCTCTTTCTCAGGTAAAAGGCGCTTATTCCCTCCTCATCCTCGCAAAAAACAAACTTATTGCCGCAAGAGACCCTTTCGGCTTCAGGCCGTTGTCACTCGGAAAAATGAAGGGATCATATGTTTTGGCCTCAGAAAATTGCGCCTTTCGGCTTGTCGAGGCAAAGTTTGTCCGTGACATTAATCCCGGGGAAGTTCTTGTAATTTCAAAAAACGAAGTCAAATCTCTTTATCCTTTTCCGAAGCCTAAAAATTTCGGCCAATGTTTTTTTGAGCTTGTTTATTTTTCCCGCCCGGACAGTTTTGTTTTTGGCCACGAGATCGCCAATTTCAGGAAACTTCTCGGCAAGGAGCTCGCCAAAGAAGACAACATCTCCGCGGATCTTGTCACTCCTGTCCCCGATTCGTCGAATTTTATCGCCCTCGGATATGGACAAGCAAAAGGCGTAACTTATGAGATGGGCATCCTCCGCAGCCACTACATAGGCCGCACCTTCATCGAACCAGACCAAGAAATTCGCAATTTAAGTACAAAGCTCAAGCTTTTCCCGATGAGAGGAATATTGAAAGGCAAAAAAGCCGTGATAATCGACGATTCGATCGTGCGCGGCACGACAAGCCAAAAGATCATTAGTCTTATCAAATCTGCCGGTAAAACAAAAAAGATCCATTTTCGCGTCGGCTGTCCGCGAATCATTAGCCCCTGCTATTTCGGCATAGATACGCCGACAAAAGAGGAACTGATCGCCTCATCAAATACAGATTCCCAAATTTGCAAGAAGATCGGCGCGGATACTTTGCACTATCAAACGATCGAAGGCCTCAAGAAGTGCCTCGGAAAAAATTCAAAAAACTTTTGCTATGGCTGCCTCACGGGAAAATATCCGATCGAGGTCACAGAAGGAATGAAAAGTTGTTCATGCTAGAAAAAAATCAAACATTTCTCCTGAAATAATAACTCCGCCAAGGGACTTGCGGTCCCGAGGCGGAGTTTGCTTCTCATTACCTTCAGTTCGGAGGAACATCGCCCTTCCCCCATTTATACTGTCCGTAAATTTGATGGTACTGCTTGTATTCGTACCCCCAAAGCACAATCACTATTTTACCGTCTGATTGACCAATTTCGTGACCGAAAAAGATCACTCTTAGCTGCTTAGCCCTAGCTTCCTCCATGTCTGAACGGAGAAGAACCAGCTTAGCCGTATCTATGGTGCCCAATCCCCCAAAAGAAGATGCAGCTTCGCCAAGTAATCCACTATCATATATTGAGGTTATTATATACGTATCTGTTGTGATACGATAGCCCACAATATAGCTCATCGCCTTGTATCGCCTGACTACAGGCTCGACGTTCTGCGGCACTTCGCTGCGAGTTATTGGTTTTTCTGGCGGACACTCCCCGCAACCAAAAAAAATGATGACGACTGTTGAAAGAACAACCCTCCCCGCTCTGTTCATGGTTAGCCTCCGTTTTTTATTGAAGCCATCAATGATGGCTTTTATTACCTATCTTCAATTTAGAATTTTAAGCATAAATCGTCAACCATTAAAAAAACAGAAACCCAAAAGTTTCTGCATGAGATAGTGACTTGTTTATGGTGGACCCGAGGAGACTCGAACTCCTCACCTCCGCTGTGCAAAAGCGGCGCTCTACCAGATGAGCTACGGGCCCGTCGCTCTGTTCCTTAAAACCCCGCGATTTCAGCTCTTCCGCTACGGGAAAACTCCCATTTTCGACCCCTTTCCATATGAAAGAAAAAGATTGTGGGCGATCGAGGACTCGAACCTCGGACCTCGTCATTATCAGTGACGCGCTCTAACCAGCTGAGCTAATCGCCCATAATAAAAAATTCGAAATTCGATTCTTTGGGTCGTGCAGGGATCGAACGTCGCTCCGCTCCCTGAAACCCCTCGGTTTCAGTTCCTCCGCTACGGGAAAACTCCCGTTTTCCCGGCCCCTTTCCCATTTCGATACTTTGGGTCGTGCAGGGATCGAACCTGCGACCATCAGCTTAAAAGGCTGCTGCTCTACCAACTGAGCTAACGACCCGTGATACTTCACAACAATCCTGAATTATACAAACAAAACAGAATTAGTCAATCTTTTTCCTCACCACCGCCAGATAAACCAGCGGAGCGATGGCCCACAAAAACTTGTATAGGTCTTCCGTAAAATATTTTTTCGTCGCGGGAGTCACGAAGCTGGCCAATTCTTTTGTGCCCATCCAGCTGAAAATGATGACGAGCACCAGCCCAATGATGATCGCGCTGCCGATGATTGATTTGATCAAATAATGGGCCCCCGATCCGGAAAGGCTGGCCCGGATGATACGACCGAAAAAAATGATAAACGCGACCACGAGCGCCACAAAAATCAATATCCTCGTATTCTGCTCGCTGACAAAATTTTTGGGGATGAAGGAAACCGCGACATAGGAAGCATATACCCCCAGCATCGCGACCAATATTTTTTGTCGGCCTAGTCCGACCGACAAAACGAAACTCAACAGAAGAAACAGTATCAAAAAAACAACATCGCTGCCCAAAGTGCCCTTCAGCCCCAGGCTGCTAACCAGACTGTTGATATCCATATTTTTATTTCAGTTTTTATTAAGTTTTTATATTCTAGCAAGGATCTGAAACATTTTGAAGTCAATTGATCCGTTCCAATTTTTCCAACAATTCCCTCTCTTCCGAGCTTAAATGTTTCGGCGTGACAACTTGTATCTTAGCATAATGATCCCCGCGGCCATAGTGGCCCAGATGCTTGATGCCTTTCCCGCGCAGACGGAAAACTTCCCCTGACTGGGTTCCGGCCGGAATCTTGAGTCTCACGATCCCTTCCACCGTTTCCACTTCGATTTTATCCCCCAAAGCCGCTTGAGAAAAGGAAATTTCAGCTTTCGAATGAACGTCGTCATTCTTTCTCTCAAAATTTTTATTCTTTTCCACGTGCACTGCCACGTATAGATCCCCCGCATCTGCGCCGCGCTCGCCGCTTTCGCCCATGCCTTCGAGCCGGATCGATTGTCCATTATCTATGCCGGCCGGAATTCTTATTTTTATTTTTTCATATTCCCGCGTCCTTCCATCGCCACCGCACTTCGAACATTTTTTCTCGGGAATTTTTCCTTCTCCCTGACAATCCGGACAGAGGCTGGCCTGCTGAAAGGTGCCCAAAATCGTCCGTCGATTGGTCTTGATCTGACCTTCACCCTGGCAGGTCGGACATTCCACCTTTTTGTGTCCCGGCTCCACACCCTCTCCCCCGCATTTTTCGCACTTTACTTTTTTATAGAGTTCGACTTCCTTCTCGGCGCCCTGGGCCATTTCGAGAAAAGTGATTTCGACGTCGATTTGGATATCTCCTCCGCGATTTCTTTTTTTGCTCCGCTTTTGACCGCCAAATCCCGCTTGGGAAAAAATATCCCCGAAAATATCTTCAAAGCCGGAAAAACCTCCGCCGCCTTGGCCGCTCCTGCCTCCGAAATTAAAATCAAATCCCTCGGCGTAGGAGGAAAAATCTCGAAAACCTTCAAACCCCGAAAAGCCGCCCCCTTGCGTCTGGGCTTGCTCGAAAGTTTGGCCGTATTGATCATATTGAGTGCGTTTTTCTTTGTCCGACAAAACCTGATAAGCCTCGTTCAACTCCTTGAATTTCGCCTCATCCCCGCCCTGCTTGTCGGGATGATGCTTATGAGCCAGTTTGCGATAGGCTTTTTTTATCTCGTCGTCAGTCGCTTCTTTCGAAACACCGAGCGCATTGTAGTAATCTTTCGACATAAATTAAATAAAATCCTAAATTCCAAGCACCTGCTCTGTAATAGCGCCGGCGATTTGAATTTAATTTAGGATTTAGAATTTTTAGACACTATATTCTATAAATGCAACTTCCCGCTGCTCTTTTTTCACCTCAATTATGTTGCTATTTCTCAACAGCCTGATCAGGAGCAAAACGAACAATCCCAAAAGAAGATCAACGGCTGTTCCCAAAATTCTGGCTGTCAAAAATAGTCCAAAAGCAAGAATGATAGGCACATAAAATTTTTCCGATCCGGAATTTTCAAAAAAGCTCCGCTCCGTTTTGTCGATATAATCCATCAGCACTTCTTTCATTGGTTCTTGGCCTATTACGGTAACTCCCAGTTGTTTTGAGAGATCTTTTTTCGATTTAGCCAGCATTTCTTCCTGGATCTTCGCCACAGCCGCGTCTCCTATCAATTTCGTCGTATCGCTGGGGCTGTTCGTTGTTATTCCGGTTACATTGGCGATATCGTTGGTATTTATTTCCGGCGGTGGCATATTCTTCGTCAAAAATTCATCCACAGTAACATTATTTTGGACATCGTCGATCAAAACTTTCTTGTCTTGGGGTAAAACGTATCCCGCCGCCTTGAGTCCCCAGTCAATTTCCATTGCCAGAGTGTTGGTTTCAATGACTGTCGCGGAAGGCGCCTTGCTCGTTATTGAGAAATAGTAGGCCACGGCGATGACAAGACAGGCTGTCGTCACGAAATATTTGAGACTGTGGCTGACCAGATGATAAAAATCGATCTTTATTCCTCTCTCAATTTCTTTTTTAACTCTTTTTTCGATTCCAATCAGGAGCAGAACTGCGATCAAGGCCGCCAAATAAGACCAACCAGGCTTGAAAAAAAATAGATAACCTATTCCTCCGATCGCGTAGCTTGAATAAAGGTAAGTCCTGTTTTTGATGAATATGCTGCTTAGGGCAAAAATAATGCCCCAGAGGCTAAAAGCAAGGACAGGATATAGCCATGCATGAGCCGATTTACCGTAAACAGATCCGGCTAAAACCCACCAGCTGATCCAAGCGGCAATGACATTGAGCCCCAAGACAGAGTAAGCAAAAATTTTGTTTCGCACTTCAATGGTATTGTCATCCCGCACTTGATGCGGGATCCAGACAATTTTTATTTTTATGTTTTTATTTTACTACAAATCAATGGGGATAGGAAATTTATCCAATCCCCATCGATTGAGTCAGATTTACTTCTTGTCGCCCTCTTTATCATCCACCACTTCCCCTTCTTTCACATCATCCTTTTTGCCTTCATCTTTCTTTCCTTCGGTTTTTTCACCGGCCTTGGCTTTGTCCGCTGCTTGGGCGGCGGCATACAGCTCTTGTCCTATCTTTTGCGCCTCTTGAGACAGTTCTTCGGTCGCTTTTTTGATGGCTGCAACGTCGTCGCTATCTTTGATCTTTTTCAAGGCTTCGATCTTTTCTTCCACCGGTTTTTTCTTGTCGGCGGAAATTTTTTCACCGGCATCTCTCAAAGCTTTCTCGGTTGTATAAGTCAAAGTGTCCGCCATATTGCGCGCTTCAACCATTTCTTTCTTCTTCTTGTCCTCTTCCGCGTGCGCTTCCGCGTCTTTAGCCATCTTTTCCACCTCTTCTTTCGAAAGTCCAGTTGAAGCCTCAATTCGGATTGATTGCTCTTTTCCGGTAGCTTTGTCTTTGGCTTTCACGCTCAGAATTCCGTTCGCGTCAATGTCAAACGTCACTTCGATTTGCGGAATGCCGCGAGGAGAAGGAGGAATTCCATCCAGCATAAATCTTCCCAAGGTCTTGTTGTCTGCCGCCATTTCTCGTTCGCCCTGAAGAACATGGATCTCAACGCTCGGCTGATTGTCAGCGGCTGTCGAGAATACCTGTGATTTTGCGGTCGGAACAGTCGTGTTTCTGTTGATCAAAGGTGTTCGCACTCCACCCATTGTTTCAATTCCTAGGGTAAGGGGTGTCACATCGAGAAGCAAAACATCTTTCACATCCCCTGCCAAAACTCCGCCCTGGATCGCCGCGCCCAATGCCACCACTTCGTCCGGATTGACGGTCGCGTTCGGTTTTTTTCCGAAAAATTTCTCGACTGTTTGCATAACAAGCGGCATCCGGGTCATTCCTCCGACCATCACCACTTCATTTATGTCGCCAACTGATAATTTAGAGTCAGCAAGGGCCTTCTTGCATGGCTCAAGCGTTTTCTCGACCAGTTCCCCGACCAATTCTTCCATTTTCGCTCTGGTCAGTTTCATCACGAGATGTTTCGGACCATCGGTGCCGGAAGTGATAAAGGGTTGATTAATTTCCGTTTCCACCGCGGTGGAAAGCTCCACTTTGGCTTTTTCCGCCGCTTCTTTGATTCTTTGCAAAGCGAGACTATCTTTTGAGAGGTCAATTCCCTGGTCTTTTTTGAATTCGTCAAGAATCCAATTGATAAGCGTCTGATCAAAATCATCTCCACCCAGATGCGTGTCTCCGTTCGTTGACTTTACTTCAACCGTGTCGTCTCCGACTTCCAGAATGGAAATATCAAAAGTTCCGCCTCCGAGATCATAAACGGCGATTTTTTCGTTCTTCTTTTTGTCGAAGCCATAGGCTAGCGCCGCCGCCGTCGGTTCATTGATAATTCGCTTAACAGTCAGGCCAGCAATTTCTCCCGCTTCAATCGTCGCTTTTCTCTGTGAGTCGTCAAAATAGGCGGGAACTGTGATCACAGCTTCCGTGATGGTTTCTCCAAGCTTGGCTTCCGCGTCGGCTTTCAGTTTACCGAGAATCATGGCGGAAATCTCCTGCGGGGTATATTCCTTATCCCCCATCTTTACTTTCACGCCACCGTTCGCTTTCACAATCTTATACGGCATCAATTTCACGTCTCTTTGCACTTCTTCATCTTCAAAGCGACGTCCGATCAATCGCTTGATCGAGAATAAGGTGTTCTCCGGATTGGTCACACCTTGACGCTTCGCGAGCAGCCCAACCAATCGCTCATTCGATTTCGAAATTGCGACCATCGAAGGTGTTGTTCTTGCTCCTTCCTTGTTTTCCACAATTTTTGGTGATCCGGCCTCCACCACCGCCATCGCGGAATTGGTTGTGCCGAGATCGATTCCTAGAATTTTACTCATTGTTTTGATTTAGATTAAATAATTATTAATTTTTCTCAAATTTTATTCCACTTCCACTCGCGCCGCTCGCATTATTCTCCCATTCAATTTGTATCCCTTTTGTATAATTTTCTTTATGACTTGTTTCTTCCCCTCCCCGCCGATCGCCTCGTGGATTTCGGGATCAAATTTGTCACCCGTTTTCACTTGGATTTCTTCGATGTCATTCTGTTTCAAAACATCCTCGAGCTGCTTCTTTATATATACAATTCCCTCCACCCATTTGTTTTCCTTGCTCTTTTCCGGAACATGCGCAAGCGACATTTCGAAATTGTCCACAACCGGCAAAATTTGTTCAATAACGTCCATTTTCGCGTATTTCCGAAATTCTTCCTGGTGCTCTGCTTGAGATTTTTTATAATTCTCAAAATCAGCTTGGCAGCGCTTCCATGAATCGAGCGCATTTTTTCTTTCGAGATATTCATGCGCTTTTTTTATGGCGGATTTAATCCAGTCTCTATATTCATTACTTGAGTCATTTTCTATCTCTTCAAATGTTAACCACCTGAATTCGCTATGCTCCTGGCTCATCGTAATATTTCCATCAAGGTATTCGGCAAGATAGATCAAAACAATTTTATAGCCGAAGGAAGATACGTATTCGTTTGTATTGATAATACCTAGTACTTTATATTTAAAGTTTCCACCCTCTTCTTCAATCTCTCTTTCCAGCGAATCGCTGAGAGTCTCGCCCTCATCAAAACCTCCACCCAGAAATTCCCACGGTCCCAAATTTTTATAATACCAGCCATCTTTATTTTTGACTTTGGCTAGTAAAAATTTATTTTGCTTGGGATCATAGAATATAACTTTTTGCGCAATGGGCACTTGATATCTATCTTTTTTTTCTTCTTTTTGCATATATTTCTTCGTTCCTAATTCATAATTCCTAATTCAATAAAAAACAATATCACTACCGCTCCCCCTAACAACTTCTTCATATAATTGATGAGCGACTTATTTTTTGCGTATTCCATCCTTTTTGGCCCTATCAAAGCCAAAAGTCCTTTCTCTCCCGATTTGGTCTTGTAGGGTGAGATCATCATCGAGCAATTGGAAATTTCTTTGATTGGATTTTCTTTGCCGATGAAGATTTTCACTTCATCGCTCCGCAAATTTTTCACCAAACTGTCGAATCTTTCGTCGATATAGTCCAGCGTTTCTGCGAGTCGGCATAAGTCGTCCATTTCCCGGAATTCCGGTTCGTCCAGGAGCTCTTGCATTCCGAAGTCGTCAAATTCGTTTTTCACTCCGCTAATCGCTAGATTGCCACTGAGTCCTGAAAGTAATTTAGCCGTGGTCCGGGTAAGCCGGGTATTTTTGGCCTGCATTTTTAGAAGTTCCGCTTGCAATTTCTTTTGCTCCTGTTTCGAGAGTTCCTTGTCCGGCATTATTTTTTCAACGAAATATCGATATCCCTTATCCGTCGGGATCCGCCCCGCGCTGATGTGGGGTTGATGGAGATAGCCCTTTTCTTCCAGATCGTTCATTTCCGCCCGAATCGTCGCCGAACTCAGATCGAATTTATATTTCGAGGCCATTATCTTCGACCCCACCGGCACCGCGGTTTGGGTATATTCCTTCACCACAACCGAGAGGATCTTTTTTTGCCGTTCCGTAATCATATGATCATTATATATTCTCAATTAGCACTCGTCAAGTCCGAGTGCCAATCCATTATATTATACTCAAAAAGAGTGTCAAGTCTTTCAGGGAATTGGATCGTTTCCTCCCTTTGCCCAAGGATGGCAGCGGATAATTCTTTTGATTCCCATCCATCCGCCCCGAGAAATGCCATATTTTTCGATCGCCTGATAAGTGTATTCGCTGCAAGTCGGATGATATCGGCAAATTCGCTCGGAATATAAAAATGACAAAAATCCTGTATCCAGGGACAAATATTTCTGATACCAGCGGATTATTTTCAAAATCATTCGTTTCATGGTATAATTGTAGCACCTAATAGGGAAACAAAAAATCCAAAACCCCATGAAACAAATAGAAACAAAAAAAGTCACCTGGATAGATTTTGTCGAACCCAGCGCGGATGAAATACTACTTCTCAAAAAACTCAAGATCCATCCATTGGCTCTTGAGGAATTTTCCATGCCTTCCGCTCGCCCCAAAGCCAGTCTTTACGGAAAATGCCTTTATCTGACGCTTCATATCCCGCTTTTTGACAAGCTCAACCGCCGCACTTTCCCCAGCGAACTGGATATCGTGATAACAGGCGAATATCTGATTACCGGACACGACCAGGATATTTTTCAACTTCGCGAATTTTTCGGAAAGCTTCAAAAAAGCAGCAAACTGCGGGAAAAATTCATGAGCCAGTCACCCGGCTATCTTCTCTATTATATCGTCGAGATGCTTCTCGAGTCCTGTTTTCCTAAAATTGATCATATCAACAAAAATCTCGACCGCATAGAAGAAGAAATTTTCAAAGGCAATGAAAAGGAAATGCTTCACGAAATATCTTTTGCCAAAAGGGACATTCTGAATTTTCGCCGCACCTTGAAACCCCAAAAGTCTGTCCTCGAGTCTCTGGCGAAAGATCATTTTCCGACATTAGAGCCGGAACTTCAGCCTTATTATCAGGATCTCATTGGTACCAACATTCGCGTCTGGAGCGCGCTCGAAAACGCCAAGGAGACAATTGAATCGCTTGAAGAAACCAATGACGCGCTGCTTTCCGACAAACTGAACACGACCATGAAGATTCTCACAGTTTTTTCGGCTGTTATGCTTCCGATGAGCGTGATTTCAAGCATTCTTTCAATGAGCATGAATATTCCACTTTCTCATAACCCGCACGCTTTTGAAATTTATGTCTCGGGCATGCTCGTGATTTCAATTGTCACGATCATTATTTTCAAAGTGAAGAAGTGGATTTGACACATGTAGCTGTTGCTCTTAGCATAGAAATACATTAAAAAAATAAAGGCCAAGACGAAGAAGCGTGCGCTTCGTTTATCCCGATTTGTTGGGAAGGCTTGAGAAAGAACGTCGCAAGACTATTAAAATCTCACGGGCAGGCCCGTAACAGCTGTGAATAAGTGTCGCATTATGCGACGACTGAGGTGGAACCACGGGAACCGAACTTCTCGTCCTTGAGTGCATACTTTTGAGTATTTACGAATAGGATGGGAAGTTTTTTGTTTTATTTTGTTTACAAAATAAAACAACCCGCCGATGAGGAGGGTTCGTCAATAAAACTCTAACGCATTTAAAAAAAATCATGAAAAACATACTCGAAATCATAGGAAATACGCCCATCGTTCGGATCAATCATCTTAATCCCAACAAAAACGTGAATATTTTCGCCAAACTCGAGGGAAACAATCCCGGCGGGAGTATCAAAGACCGAATTGCCCTCAAAATGATAGAAGAGGCCGAGAAACTGGGAAAGCTGACGAAGGCTAAAATAATTATCGAAGCCACTTCGGGAAATACGGGAATCGCCATCGCCATGATCTCCGCAGTGAAGGGCTATGCCGTGGAAATCGTGATGAGCGAAGCCGTTTCGATCGAAAGGAGAAAGATGATCGCCGCTTTTGGAGCAAAGATCACTTTGACGGATGGAAAACTGGGAACCGACGGCGCCATCAAAAAAGTTCGCGAACTTGTGGCGGAATTTCCGGAAAAATATTATTGCCCGGACCAATTTTCTAATAATAATAATATTCTGGCCCATTTCGAAACCACCGCCGCCGAAATTTGGGATCAGATGGATGGAAAAATCGACTATTTTATCGCCGCCATCGGAACGTCTGGCACTTTGATGGGCGTTTCGCAATATCTCAAGAAAAAAAATCCGAACATAAAAGTCGTCAGCGCCGAACCGGTAAAAGGACATTACATTCAGGGTCTCAAAAATATGGAAGAAGCCATCATCCCTGCGATCTATGACCGAGAGCACCTTGATGACATCATTATGGTCGAAACGGAAGCGGCCTATGATCTGGCCCGCCAAGTCGCAAAAAAAGAAGGAATTTTCTGCGGAATGTCCTCCGGCGCAGCGATGTTCGCCTCTCTTGAAGTTGCGAAAAAAGCGAAATCTGGCAACATCGTCACTATTTTCCCCGATCGGGGAGAGAAATACCTTAGCACTTCCCTTTTTGGGTAAATAAGTTACTATAAAGACATGCTCAAACTCTATAATACACTCACAAAATCCAAAGAGCGCTTCATGCCCCTTCACAAGGGAAAAGTTTCAATATACACCTGCGGGCCGACGGTTTATGATTTCGCGCATATTGGAAATTTGCGAGCTTATACCGCGTCGGACGTTCTGCGAAGATATTTGGAATATTTGGGCTACGAAGTGCGACAGATAAAAAATATCACCGATGTTGGTCATTTGACTGCGGACGATATCGCTCAGGCCGATACTGGCGAGGACAAGATGCTGAAAGCTTCAAAGCGTGAAAAGAAAACTCCCGAAGAAATTGCGAAATTCTATGAAGAAGCTTTTCGCAGTGACGAAAAAGAAATGAACATTTTACCCGCGCATTATTTCCCCCGCGCGACAGCCCACATTCCACAGATGATCAAAATGATCGAAGCGTTGATCGAAAAAGGCCACGCCTATGAAAAAAACGGGAATGTTTTCTATGATGTCACAAGTTTCAAAGATTACGGCAAGCTTTCCGGCAATACTTTGGATAACCTAAAAGTCGGCGCGCGGCTCGAAGAACACCCCGACAAAAAGCATCCCTGGGATTTCGCGCTTTGGCTCAAAGCTCCGGAAAATCATTTATTAAAATATAAATCTCCTTGGTCCGTCGGTTATCCCGGCTGGCATATTGAATGCTCCGCGATGAGCATTGAATATTTGGGCGACACGCTTGATATTCATACTGGAGGCGAAGACCACATTTTTCCTCATCACGAAGCGGAAATTGCCCAATCCGAAGGCGCCACCGGCAAAAAATTCTCCAACTTTTGGCTGCACAACCGCTTCCTTCTGGTCGAAGGCGAGAAAATGTCAAAATCCAAGGGGAACTTCTATATTTTGAAAGATATCAAAGAAAAGGGCTTCGAGCCAATGCATCTGCGCTTATTTTATCTTTCCTCACACTACCGTAAACAGTCCGATTTTTCTTGGAAAACCCTTGAACAAGCCAGAGCCAATTATGAAAGAATCGCAGAATGGATTTTAAAATTGAAAGATATCTCTAAGTCAATAGGTGTAATTCCCGCAGCATCAGAAGCTATAAAACAATTTGAATCAGCGATGAACGATGATCTCAATACTCCTCTTGCTCTCTCTTTTTTATACGAACTGATCACTGAGACGAATAAAAAAATTACAGAAAATAAGTTGCCCGCCAAAGAAGCCGGAGAAATTCTTGCCGCTTTTGGAAAAATGAACAAGGTTTTCGGGTTGAAGTTTTCCGAAAGTGTAACCATAACTGCCGACGCAATAATGACATCAGATGATGACATAAAGGCTAAACTTATTGCCGATAAAAGACTAGAGGCCCGAAGAAGTAAAGATTTTCAAAAATCCGATGAATTGCGAAAAGAAATTGAAAAAATGGGATATCTAATTGAAGATTTGGAGGATAATTATAGGCTGAAGAAAAAATCATAATTCTTAAATCTTAATTCGTAATTCAAAATAATATGGGATTCTTCGACTTTTTGAAAAAAACAGGAGTAGTCAAAGCCGGCGGACAAACTTGGAAAGGAGATGCCAAAGTGCGCCCGCTCGACGATCCGGACCAGCAGCAGAAAATGGCCGACCTCGACCGTGAAGTTGACAACGCGACCGACAACACCCCAAGCGACAATTCTTCGGATTGGTAGGAATAGCAAATTTGATTGACATGAATAACTTGATCTTGTCAAGATGACTTTTATTGTCTTCCTGCTATAATAACGTATCTATGCCCGACTCGAAAAAATCCACAAAATTCAATCTCGGCGAGGCGCGGATTCCGCCCCAGAACATCGAAGCGGAGATGTCAGTTTTGGGCTCCTTGATGCTCGACAAAGACGCGATAATAAAGATCGCCGATCTGGTGCGCCCTGATGATTTTTATAAAGACTCCCATAAACTTATCTATGAAGCCATGATCGGTCTTTATGAAGACCGCGAGCCGATTGATGTTCTTTCCCTATCGAACAAACTGGAAGAAAAGAAACAACTGGAGACCATCGGGGGCGCCAGTTATCTCACCGAACTGGTTAACAGCGTTCCATCGGCGTCCAATGTGGTTCATTACGCCAAAGTCGTCCAGAAAAAAGCATTGCTCAGAAAACTCATCGGCGCCGCCGGAGAAATTCTGGAACTGGGATACCAAGAAGCTGAAGACGTGGAAAAAGTTCTGGACGAAGCCGAACAGAAACTTTTCCGGGTTTCCCAAAAATACGTCAAAGCCGATTTTGTCCCGATCAAAACCTATCTGGAATCGGCCTTCAACCGCATTGACGAGCTTCACAAGGGCGATCGGGATATGCGGGGCGTGCCGACCGGTTTCGCTGACCTTGACGGTATTCTTGCCGGTCTTCAAAAATCCGATCTGGTTATTCTCGCCGCCCGTCCTTCGATCGGAAAAACGGCATTGGCTCTCGATATCGCCCGCAGCGTGGCTACCAAAGCCAAAATTCCGGTGGGTATATTTTCGCTTGAAATGTCCTCTGATCAGCTTATCGACCGTATGCTCGCCGCCGAGGGAAAGGTGGATGCCTGGCGAATTCGTACCGGCCGCCTCCGCAGCGACGGCGGTGAGGACGACTTCCAAAAAATTGGCGAAGCGATGGGTGTTCTCTCCGAGGCTCCGATCTTCATCGATGACAGCGCCCGCGCGAATGTGATGGAAATGCGCACTATGGCGCGCCGCTTGCAGGCCGAACACAATTTAGGCTTGATTATAATTGATTATTTGCAGCTGATGGAAGGCCGTTCGAACGACAATCGCGTCCAGGAAGTTTCCGAAATTTCCCGATCCCTAAAGGGCTTGGCTCGCGAACTCAATATTCCTGTCCTCGCTCTCTCTCAACTCAACCGTGCAGTGGAAAGCCGCAGTCCCCAAGTCCCGAAACTTTCCGATCTTCGCGAATCCGGTTCGATCGAACAAGACGCCGACGTCGTGATGTTCCTTTATCGCGAGGACCGCGAAAAGCCAGAAACGCCCAACAAAAATGTCATTCAAGTCATCGTTTCCAAGCATAGAAACGGGCCGCTCGGAACTGCCAGCCTCTATTTTAACGACAATATCACAAGCTTTTCCTCACTCGAGAAAAAACATAGCGGAGTATAATTTATAGTTGTCTTTGCAAACCTGGCAACGACATTACCATCTTGTTTCCCAAATCTTTCCAAAAACTTATTGATCATTTCTCCTCCCTCCCCTCCGTCGGACCCAAAATGGCCGAACGGCTGGTTTTGTATCTGTGGAAATATGACCAAGAGAAGCTGGATGATTTTTCCGAAACTTTAAAAGAGCTGAAATCAAGGATCAGTTTTTGCAAAGAGTGTTTCAATATCTCCGAAAATGGATTATGTTCGATCTGCCGTGACTTGAAACGCGATCGAAGTTTGATCTGCGTCGTGGAAGAACCGCTGGATGTCATCGCTATTGAAAAAACGAGACAAATGCGGGGTTTGTATCATGTCCTAGGAGGAACCATCAACGCCCCGGCCGATAAAAACAATGCTTTAAAGATAAACGAGTTGATTAGCCGGCTAAAGAAAAATCCAGTGAAGGAAGTGATAATCGCTTCGAACCCGACGACCGAGGGCGAGGCAACCGCACTTTATCTGGCGAGATTAATAAGACCTTTGAACATAAAAATAACCCGCCTGGCGCGGGGACTCCCAACAGGAGGAGATATCGAATACGCCGATGAGGCAACCTTAACCGGATCAATAGAGGGAAGGAAAGAAATATAAAAAAAACGAGCTTTTTACTAGCTCGTTTTTGTTTATTTACACTTTCACAATTTCCACTTCCGTCACCATCTGCCTGTGTCCGAATTTCACCTTATATCTTTTCTTGGCTTTGTGCTTCACGCCCGTAACTTTTTTATCCTTTCCCTGCTTCAAGATCTTTCCTTCCACTTTCGCCCCGGCTACGTGTGGGGTTCCAACCTTAACATCTTTTTCGTTACCCTGAAAAAGCACTTCCGAAAATTCAATTTTATCACCGACTTCTCCTTCCAACTTTTCGATCTTGATCTTATCCCCTTTTTTGACCAAATACTGTTTTCCGCCGGTCTTGATTACTGCTAGCATACACGATCTTTTTGAAAAATTACTTATACAGACTAATGGATTCTTTGCCCAATGTCAAGAATTTGTGATCGCTGTTTAGTGCAAAGTCGCCTTGATCCCCATTTCTTGCCCGTCTCTCGCCACTGTGAGGTCTATTTCATCCCCTGGTTTATATTTTGAGACAATAAAAGCCAAATTCTGCCCTGGGTTTACTTCTTCGCCGTTTACGCTCAAAATGACGTCCGAGAGCTTGAGTCCCGCCTTGTCAGCCGCACTTCCGGAAATTACCGCGAGGCCCTGTTGAAGGCTGGGTGAATAAACAAGCGCTCCGTGATCGTATTTATTCCCATTGATATTCGCGTTCTCTTTATCCAGGCTCAGGTAATATACCCCGAGGCTTCCTCTTTTCACTGCCCCGCCCGCCAAATATTCGTCAATGAGATGTTCGATATGGTTCACCGGAATAACGAAATATTGCCGAGTCTGATCCGTCTTTTGAGATCCCAAAATGCCGACTACGTCTCCGTTATAATCCGCCACTGTCGCGCCGGCCATATTTTCATCACCGAGATTATTAAACGTCATATCGGTGAAAAAAACTCCCTGCAGTTTTTCGGATGTTGCCACAGGACCTGAAAGTGAATAGCTTTCTTCCAGCTGGCTGATCAATCCCGACTTATAAATAATGCTGGCATTGCTCTCGCCCCTTCCGATGGCAATGATCTTTGCCCCTGTTTTTATGTCTTCGGGCGCTATAAAGGAAGCGGTGGAAAGATTTTCCGCTCCGTCGATCTTGATGAAAGCCAAATTCGTGAAAGAATCGGTAAAGACCAGTCGTCCCTCAAAAACCGTTCCGTCTGATGTTATGATCTTATATTTGGCCGAATCGGTCAAAATAGCTTCTTGGTAGGTGATTATCAATCCGTCGGCGGTTGCGACAAGTCCGCTTCCAAATTTAGTCTCGGGGTTTTGATTGCTTTTTTTTGACGCAGTGGTCCCGCTCGCGCTCTTTTGCGAGATGATCTCCACAACGCTTGACGCTGACTTATTCGAATAACGGGAAACATTTTGCTCTTCGCTAACCGTAACCTGTTCGGTTTTATTGACCACCACCACATTTTCAGTTGCTTGCTCGAGAAACTTGTATTTACTAAGCCACTTCGCCGTCGAGAGACGAGGAATGAGATAATGGTTGATGATCACGAGACTTACTCCTGAAAGCAGAAAGACCAGTAAAACAAAAAAAATGAACCTGATTATTCGCAGGCCCTTGCGAGACTTATGCTTTTTTTCGTCCACGTTGTTATCTTCCATTTTCTATATTACGGGATACCATTTAGTGCTTAAAAGCAGGATCGAAGCTGTTCCCGCTAAAAAAACGAGATTAAAAACTATCTTTCTGACCGTTAAACTCCCAATAAAGTAATTGCGGATAATATCCCAGCTGGCGTAATAGATTATGAGAGTAATAACTCCCGTTGTCAAGTACCCAAAGGGCCAAAAATTCTGGATCCAGATGGCTACCGCTACAAGATAAGCCAGATATACGGAATAAAGTATTCGCTGAGAGCGGTTTATTTCAAGCTTATTTATCATAATTGACATATAAGAAACCAAAAAAGTAATCACGGCGAAAGCGGCCATAATGTACCAAACAGATACTTCAATATTGAGATACCAGCCATAAACCGATGTGTACCAGCAAAAAAGCGCGACCAGCGCGGCCAGATTTACCATCGCCTTAGCTGTCTGATCCTTATCATACTTTCTCAGCCGATAACCGGCCAGGACTGCCAGATAAAAGACGCCGCTGACGAGGACGATAAAAGCTTTGGCTTGAGCCGGCGAATCGATAAGCGGGAGAAGAAGGAGCGCTCCCAATATCAATAAGATCAATAAAAAGAAGAAGCGAAAATTCTTGGCAATGAGCCTCACTCCGATTAATAGAACGACCGCAAATATCCCCTCAATCCAAAAAGCCCGGCCCGGATAATCGAAAACCAGCCAAAGCGCCGCCAGATTCAACAAACTTAAAAAAAAGACGCCGAACTCCCAGATCATATTTACTGATTAATGAATTATAATCTTATCCCCTTTCGCGTCCACTTTTATCTTATCTCCATCTTTTATTTTTCCTTCCACGATTCTAAGAGCCAGTTCGTCCAAAACCATATTTTGGATAGCCCGCTTCAATGGACGGGCTCCATAGATCGGATCAAAACCGGACCGGGCCAACAGATCTTCCGCTTCCGGACTGACCTTCAATTTTATATTTTTCTCTGCCAGACGATGCCTCACCATATCCAGTTGCATATCGACTATTTTTTTGATCTCGCTCGCCCCAAGCGGATGAAAAATTATGATTTCATCCAGACGATTCAAAAATTCCGGCTTGAATTTTTCGCGAAGAGATTGCATGACCCGATCTTTCATTTCTTCCTCCCGAAAATTGAATTCTTTCGCTTTTCCCTCTTGAAAGCCGATTTCCTGCATTTTATAGATTATCTCTGATCCGACATTAGAAGTCATCACGATCACCGTGTTTTTGAAATTGACCACACGACCCTTCGCGTCTGTGAGGCGTCCGTCATCAAGGATCTGGAGCAAAATATTGAAAACATCCGGATGAGCCTTTTCAATCTCGTCGAATAGGATTAGGCTGTATGGCCGACGGCGGACTTTTTCGGTCAATTGGCCCCCTTCTTCGTGGCCGATATAACCAGGGGGAGATCCGATAATTTTTGCCACGCTGTGCTGTTCCATATATTCGCTCATATCCACCCTGATCATGGCATTTTCGTCATTAAACAAAAATTCCGCCAAGGTTCTCGCCAGCTCGGTTTTTCCGACACCGGTCGGTCCGAGAAATATGAAAGACCCTATCGGCTTATTTTCCTCGCCGATGCCGGCCCGTGATCTTCTAAGGGCGTTTGCGACCGATTTTATAGCTTCGTTTTGGCCCACAATCCTCATCTTCAGTTTTTCCTCGGCTTTGGCCAATTTTTCCATCTCACCCTCAAGCATTTTGGAAACTGGTATTCCGGTCCAACGCGACACCGCTCGAGCAATATCTTCTTCCGTCACTTCTTCCTTGAGGATGGGATTTTTGCTCTGAATGGCTGTCAATTTTTTTTGTTCGGCTCTGATTTTTTTCTCCAGATCCGGAATTTTTCCGTAACGGATCTCGGCCACCCGGCTCAATTCACTTTGCTGCTCAAAAATATCCGATTCTCCGCGCAACCGCTCCATTTCACTCTTATGGGAGCGAATATTCGTGATCAGTTCTTTTTCGCTTTTCCATTGCAGTTTCCATTTATTGGCCTTTTCGTTGATATCGGCCAATCTTCTCTCAATATCCCTCAGCTTGTCTTTCACTCCCTTGTTTTTTTCATTCTTAAGACCTTCTTTCTCGATCTCGAGACGCCTTTTCTGCCTGTCCAGATCGTCAATTTCCGCTGGCAAACTGTCGATCTCCATCCGAAGAGCCGATGCTGCCTCGTCAATAAGATCCACGGCCTTGTCAGGCAAATTTCTATCCGTTATATAGCGACTAGAAAGCTTAGCCGCCGCAATGATCGCCCCGTCCGTCACGCGCACTCCGTGGTGAATTTCGTATTTTTCTTTGAGCCCGCGAAGAATGGCGATCGTATCCTCAACGGAAGGCTCGGTGACATACACCGGCTGAAATCTTCGCTCGAGAGCGGCGTCTTTTTCAATGTATCTTTGATATTCCTTGAGGGTCGTCGCGCCGATGGCACGGATCTTTCCCCGAGCCAAAGCCGGTTTGATCATGTTGGACGCGTCCATCGTTCCTTCCATAGCTCCAGCGCCGACCAAAGTGTGCAGCTCGTCGATAAAGAGAATATATTTTCCCGCTGATTTTTCTATTTCAGAAAGAACCGCCTTGAATCTTTCTTCAAATTCACCCCTGAATTTGGAACCGGCCAGGAGCAACCCCAGATCCAGCATCAATATCTCTTTCCCTTTGAGGCTTTCCGGAACATCGGAAGAGATGATCCTTTGCGCCAATCCTTCCGCGATTGCGGTTTTTCCGGTTCCCGCTTCCCCAATAAGCACCGGGTTATTCTTTGTCCGGCGCGTCAGAACCTGCATCACTCTTCTGATCTCTTCTTCTCGGCCGATCACTGGATCCAGTTTCTTCTCAGCCGCTTCTTTGGTCAAATTTATCGTATATTTTTCCAAAACCTGGTATTTCCCCTCCGGCGTCGGGCTGTCCACCCTTTGATTTCCTCGAACTTCTTTCATAATCTTGAGTGCTATTTCGCTATTAACTTTATTTTCTTCAAGGATCTTCTTGGCTCGACTCTGTACAGTGAGCAACGCTAGAAATAGATGCTCAGTGCTGATAAATTCATCCCCAAGGGCTTGGGCTTGTTTGAAACCCTCCTGAAGAACATTGGCCATTTCGGAAGATAGAAAGAATTGCGGAGCGCCCGTTACTTTTGGTATCTTCTCGATCTCCGAAAAAACCTTTTCTTTGAGCTTTTTGTTGTCTATCTCCAGCTTGCTGATGATAGTTGGCACGATGCTTTCCGCTTGTCCCAAGAGAACGTAGAACAAATGTAAAACATCCACAACATTTTGCTGCTGAGCTTGGGAGATCTGTTGAGCTCCTTGAAGAGCTTCCTGCGACTTTAGGGTAAGTTTATTTAAATCCATAATTTCCTAACATTCAATGTTAGGGTCGCCCCAACATTAAATGTTGGTTAGACCCACTAGCACTCCTCGTATCCGAGTGCTAATTTTTATTCTATACTATTTTCTACGCGCGTCAAGAGGAATTTCTTCCCCTTCCAGCCACATCCATCCTAAATCAAAAAGCCCCCTCCGTCAAAAGAAGGGGGTTTTTATCACGTTGCTGTTATTTTATTTTTGAAAACTGAGACTTGCGATTATTTTATTGTAAACATCACTTAGCTTTGCGTCTGTTTTGATGAAATGAATCTGAAAAAGGTTTCCTCCCTTTTCGAATATATAATCCTGTGTCGGCGCGCCATAGTATGCGTCAGTGCAGGTTAGTTTTTTTGCCTTTTGTCCTGCAAGGTCAACGTCTTCTTCCTTCTGACAGTTATTTCCGAAGAAAAAGTTCTTTATTTTAGGAAGAAAGGAAAATTTTTTGCCCATATATACATTCATGACCAGAATATCGGACGCCGGGACACCGGGCGACGGTTCTTTGCTCAAGTCGCCAATAGTCACCCAATTATCTCTGCTGCCCAGAGACGCGTCGTCTTCTTCTCCCGCGTTAACCGGAAAATTCTGCGGATATTTAAATGAATAGCCATACTTGGTATTTGTAAAAGTTTTCCAGTTCGCCGTTTCATCCACATTAGATGCAGTATTGGTTGTTTGAGCAGTTGGCGCTTTTGCGTCAACGCAAGCCTTCCCATCAAAACACTTCCCCTCCCCGCAGTTACAGGTTTTCACCTGATGGCTGCTAGCCGGAGCGCACCCGCAAGCTCCAATCGCGCAATTGTTCGGGAAATCCTGGGTTTGTCCGCAACAAGAAGCAGCCGCGACGGTTCCTCTCGAGTCAAGACACGCTTTTTGTTTGTCATCACCCACGCTCACTGGAGAATGATCTTGTGCTGAACCCGTCAGCGTATTTGGGCTAGCTATTCCAGTCTTCGTTGGTGGTTGTACCGGCGGAGCAAGAGCGATCCAGATTGATAAAATGACAATGACCACAGACACAACTGCAATCACAATCCAGACTTTGGTTGAGACTTGTTTGTTCATATTTTTCAGATAAAGAATTACTTAAATGTTTCGCATTGCGCTTTTTCTTGTTGGCAACTCGTGCATCGCTTGATCATTTTTATCTGATTCGAGACGAAATCATAATCAAACTGCGTATTTGAGCCGCAACCGGCATCGCCGCCGCCGCCTGTCATTTTGATGATATCTCCAAATCTTTTTCCGAACACAGACGGAGGATCCACCCATGCCGAACCATATGCCTGATTCTCATCAATCTTTTGCGCTGCTTCCAGAGAGTCGTTGATTATATCATATCGGAAAATATAGTTTCCGCCACCCATATACTCGCCGGGAAATACGGCAACAAACACCGACCCGTCCTTTGACAAGCATCCTTCGCCATAATCCTTGAAATCATCAAGAGACATTTTTTTATTTTTTCCGTCACCGCAAACAACTGAGTCCTTGAAATTTTTATCGTTGCAAAAAGTTTCGTAAGAATATTTTATCTTGTTTGGATTCAATGTATCATTCTTGTTGGCATCCTTAACTGCTGAATCTATATAATTTTCAGTATAATAATTTAATTTTCCAACTTGAACACCAAATTTATTCCACCAAGGCATTTTTTCATATTTTGCCTTTCCTCCACAGGCGTCAAATTGAATCTTGCTGAAATCAAGTTTGTTGATTGTCTCAGTTGGTTGACTTTTATTCTCTATTTTCCCCTGCATGGAATTCAGCTGGTGAGAAGGCGCAGGCGCTGTTTGCATCAGCGTTTGAGTTTGTGGCGTCAATGCGAACCATATTACTGTGCTAACTATAATTGCCGCCACGGCTACTGCCGCAATCCCCACTCCGGTTGAGATTTTTTTGTTCATATTTTTAGCCATTATTTATTATTGTAATTTATAATTTATTTCAACATTCCTCCCCACTCCACCGCCGTGAAACCGTTGCGCTCCGGGGTTTTGATGTCATACCCCGGCGCGTCGATTTTTTCATCGAGCCCCTGATAATCCATTAAAACTCTGATAACCGTATCCGGCTGAGGATTGATCTCCAACGGCGCCAGCTCGTCAATTTTTCTTTGCGGGACGAATGTGACGAAATAGTAGGGTTTGTTTTCCGCCAGCATCTTCGGCAGCCAATATTCTTTGAAATCGGAAATTTCTTTGGCATTTAACCCCAACAAAGAAAGTTTTTCATTGAGTAGATTTTCTAAACCATCACGCGCCGCAACAAATCCGAATTTAGAACGGTTATATATCTCATTGCTCTTCCCTTCCCAAAAGAGATAAGGATAAGTTTTCCCGTCCGCCAGATTTTTGATCCGGCTCAGCGGATCGGCGATCACATTCCAGCCATTGCCATAATCCGGCTCGGTCTTTGTGAGTTCCCCGCTCGGCGCAACTTTCACGGAAATTTTTTCTGTTTTTTCCGGATAGAGATAGATCACGGGCTTCCCGCAACCGCCCGGATCAATCAGGTAATCATCATTGATAAACCTCATTATTCTCCCGAATGAGTCTTTCCAATAAAATACTGTGTGAGAAGCCACAAATTGGTCATAAGACATTCCTTTGGTAAACTTTTTCCCTTCCAAAATTTCGGGAGAATTTTTGACATAATCAACATCTTCTTGATAGAAATCCTTCAAATATTGATTGTTTCTATCCTTAAGTTCATAAATTATCTCGCCCGTGGCGGTTTTTCCGGCCGGAACCAAATCATTCATTGAAAGCTCACCGTCCACCATATCAGCATAGGTTCCCGCACCGCAACTCGTCTTCCCTTGAAATGAAAACTTTGAAGCATTGGACTTTCCGTCATTCCAGGTAACCTGAGGCACATCGTTTTCTCCCATAAAATCAACCGCCAATGAATAGACCTTGAACGTTCCGTCCGGCGCTTTCACATAAAAACCGTTTTCCGCGTAAATGCTGCCAGCATTGTTTTCATTTACTTTCGTCCGATCGGTCGTATAGAAATCGCCATAAACCGGATCAGTGAAAGCTTTTTTGATAAGATCGGTTCTGAAAAAAATGTTTTCCAACTTTTCATCGACATTATTGACCGGAAAATCATCCGCTTTGATCATTTTTTCTCCCTTGGGAGTATAGAGAACTCCCGGATATTCAAGAGAATTGAGCGTCACGCCGTAGGCCGGATATTCATCCAAGACCGCAGTGTTTATATCCCCTGTCCCGACAGAAAGATCTATTCCGTTTGAATAGCGATCGAGAAGAGCCAGGCTCTGGTCGTTTGTTTTTTTCATAAATCTTGCGATAGTGATCCCTCCAGGCCCTTCGGGATAAAGAGCCATCAGAATTATTGTATTACCGGAATTTTTTCCGGATACAATCTTTCCCGCCTCCCACGCTTTCGCGCTGAAATCATTGTTGGTTGAATATATTTGAGGTGTGGGGATAAGCTTAGGAGCTGCGTACCATTCAACCATTCCGTCCTCGTTGTTTTTCGCGCTTGGAGCAACTGCGCTTTGACCGGCTTGTTGCTGATTCTGAACCACATCAGCTGTTTTCACTTGGCTAGCCACTGAAGTTGCGGGATTTTTCACCGCATTTTCAATTTTTTTCATCCACCAGAACATTCCTCCGATAACCATGACAAAAACAACTGCTACGGCCGCCAGTATGGCAATAATTTTTTTGTTCATTTTTTTTAATATTAATTGAATTTGAATGAAGAAATAATTTGTCTCTGCTCATCAGAAAGGATCTTCTTGGCTCCCCAGAAAAATATTGTGTATATATGGTTATTTTTTTCGGCTATCAGAAGCGCATTGGATCCACCGAACATTTTGTCTTCAAAATCCGTTAGCCAGGCTTTCCCGCCGGCAAAACCCACTTCGGTTATATTCTTCATATTTGAGTTGTTTTTTTTCGCCACATTTATATAGCCGGCCAGATCATTTGTCCCGGAACTCAAATCTTTATTGATGTCTTTGATATCATTCAGCGAATCTTCTTCCTTGAAGTCGGCAAAATTTTTGTAATAAACAACCGTTGCATCCGAAGGCGCTTCCCCAGCTCCATTCCTCTTTCTTGTGTCATTCAAATTTTTCTGGGATTCGGTTTCGTCGAGAAATACGTGGCTGGGAACATCAAATTCCATCTTCCAACTCGCGGGAAGTTGAAGGCTGTAGCCTTCAACCTTATTTATCAAGTTGCCGTTCCGCACAACGACTTGCTCGGCATTTTTCTTGACCGTTTCTCTCGTCGAAAAATTATTTTCCGGCTCTTTTGGGCCGGACAACAGCAAAAAAACTACTGCTCCGGCCAGCACAGCGATGAGAACAAGCGCCAATCCGGAGTTGATTTTTTTGTTCATCCCGTTAGACACTTAATTTTTATTTTTTCGAATCTCCGCGACATTATTTTTTGAATGTCTAACGGGATCCATTTTTATTTTATAGAAAGTTTATTACAACCAAATTATACCTTGCTTAAAGCTCTTTTTCAATCTCAAGTTATCCACATCCCGAAAATCATCCCTAGAGCTCAACTCTCGGAAACGAGCGGCACGAAAACGAACCCCGGATATTCTTCTTCCCGGAATTCTTTCTCGGATAATTTTTCAAAAACCCAGATGCTGTTCCTGACGGGAATGACCAATCTCCCGCCGACGGCTAGTTGTTTTTTGAGATCTTTCGGAACCTCTAAGGCTGCTGCGGACACCAGTATCCTTTTGTAGGGCGATTCGTTGACATAGCCTTTCGTGCCGTCCGCGCAAATTATCTTGGCTTTCCCTCCTTCGATCAAGTGGTATTTGCTAATATTGTTCATTCCAAAATCGCGAAGGCTCTTGATTCTTTCGATCCCGATCACTTTCCCACTTTTTCCGACTATGTGCGCGAGAAGCGCGGTCGTCCAGCCCGATCCGGAACCAACATCCAAAACTTTATCCCCAATCTGCGAATCGAGTTTTTCCAACATAAAAGCCACGGTGAGTGGCTGAGAAATGGTCTGGCCTTGGCCGATGGGAAGCGGGATATTCGCCTGAGATGCCGATTGCACGTCATCCGGTAAAAAATCAATCCGCTTGATTTTCGAAAAGGCTTCAATTATGCGGTCAGTCTTGAGATAGCCTTGATAGATCAGATCGCGAACAAGAGAATCCATAAAAAAATACTATTATTCCCCCATTGTCTGGACAATGATATCTCTCTTTCTTCCACCGTCCAGTTCGACCATAAAAATATTCTGCCTTTTCCCTAAAAGCAGCTTCCCTTCTTCGATCGGAACCGCCTCACTCACACCCAAGATCAAATTTTTGCAATGGCTATGGCCGTTGCTCCTACCATCCGATTTCGATCCGGACTTGAGCTCAAAAAGATCATGCGAATATCTCTCGTCGATCGGAACAAGTTTATAAAGCAGCCGCTGAAAATCTTGCATCAGCAAGGTCTCGTTTTGATTGATCGAAATGCCGACAGTGGTATGGGGAGAAAATACCAGAACCTGGCCATTCTTGACCTTCGACTCCCTTACCGCTTCTTCGACCTCGTGAGTGATGTCGATAAATTCGATTTGGCTGCGAGATTCTTTTTCTATTTTTTGTTTGTGGACGATCATTTTTTTGTATTTTGTATTTAGTATTTGGTATAAAAATAACATACCAGATGCAAAAGACTATCCGCCAGATGCAAAAACTCCCGCCACTGCTTTCGCAACATTTTTGTCCAGCACCTCTGGCACTATTCTATCGTATTTTGGCTTTTTCACCAAGCCGGCGATTGCTTCGGCCGCTTTGATCTTGATCTTATCCGTAATGAATCGGGTTCGCGTGTCGAGCGCGCCGCGGAAAATTCCAGGGAAAGCAAGGACATTATTGATCTGATTGGGAAAATCGCTGCGGCCGGTTACCACCACTTTGGCTCCGCCTTTTTTGGCTTCGAGTGGAAAAATTTCCGGAACTGGATTGGCCATCGCAAAAACAATCGCGCCTTCGTTCATTTTCTCGATATCGCTCGCGTCCAGCAGGCCTGGAGCAGACACCCCGATAAAAATATCGGTGTTCGCCAATACCTCCTTCAGGCTGCCTTTATTTTTTTCCTTATTCGTCAATCTTGCCAGTTCCTCTTTAGCCTTATTCATGCCGTTTTTTCTGTTTTGATAAATGGCTCCCTGGCTGTCGCAAACTATGATATTTTTGGCCCCGTATTTCAAGAGCAGTTTCGTAATCGCGATTCCCGCGGCGCCGGCGCCGGATAATACAATTTTTACTTCGGAAATTTTTTTATGCACCACCTTCAGCGCGTTAATTATCCCAGCCAGCACGATGATCGCCGTTCCGTGCTGGTCATCATGGAAAACGGGAATATCAAGCTCCTTGATCAGTCTCTGCTCTATCTCAAAACATCGCGGGGCGGAAATATCCTCCAGATTTATCCCGCCAAATGTCGGTGAAATATATTTTACGGCTTTTATTATTTCCTCCGTATCTTGTGTCGCGAGAACGATCGGAACCGCGTCCACTCCTCCCAACTCTTTGAATAAGGCAGCTTTCCCCTCCATTACCGGCAAGGCCGCTTCGGGGCCCAGATTGCCCAAACCCAAAACAGCGCTGCCATCTGAAATGACAGCTACACTATTGCGCTTGAAGGTTAGTTCGAAAACTCTTTTCTTGTCTTTTGCAATGGCTTTTGAGAGTTCGGCGACACCGGGGGTATACAAAAGAGATAAAGATTTTTTTGTGATCTTATAGCAAGATTTGATCTCGATCTTTCCTTTCTTGAAAGAAAAAGGCATAAATTATGTTCCAAACGGAAAAATTTAATTTCTTCTGTTTGGATTTCGATGATTTAAATGAATTTATATATACCAAGATAAAAAACCTATGCAGTCTGCAATTTTCGATATACGCTCCCGGCGGCAACCGCTCCTTCCGCCGCGGCTGTGATTATCTGGCGCGTTTTGTTCGAACCGGTCGTCGCGTCTCCTGCAGCATAGACTCCCGGCACATTTGTGCTCTGATCCGCGCTAACGATGACAAAACCCTGCTCGTCTGAAGAGACTCCCAGCTGTTTGGTCAACTCGACTCCGGGTTCGCTCCCAATTTCAATGAACACACCATCGACCGCCAAGCTTTCTTTCCCTTCGAATTCTTTATCCAGAATTATGCTTTCAACCATTTTTTCGCCGCGGATCTCTTTTATATTCGAGGAATAGATCACCGTGATCTTTGGATTTTTTTCATATTTTTCGCAATAGGACGGATCACATCTCAACTTATCACCTCTGTAGATTAAATAGACCTTAGAAGCGTATTCGGCCAAAAGAAGCGCCGCCGAAGCCGCGCTGTTTCCGCCTCCCGCGACAGCCACTGTTTTATCTTTGAAAAACGGCGCATCGCAAGTCGGACAATAGGAAACTCCTTTTCCTTTGAATTCGTTTTCTCCCGGAATCTGCAATTTTCGATATTCCATCCCCAGAGCCAAAATAATATATTTCGCCTTATAATTCTCGGTGTGGGTTGTAATGTTCCAAATATCGCTCTCTTTCTTGATGCTCGATACCGCATCCATGATTATTTTTCCTCCCAGCTTTTCGCTATGCTCGCGCATTTTTTGGCCAAGCTCGAGACCGGATATGGAAACGGTTCCCGGCCAATTTTCGACCTTGTGAGCTTCGTTGGCTTGTCCACCCGGCTCTTTGGCGATAACAAGATGCTTGACCTTATACCGCGAGGCATAGATCGAAGCCGCCAGCCCCGCCGGCCCGGCGCCAATAATTATTAGGTCGTAAATATCTTTCGCCATAGAATTGATCAAATCAATAAACAAATAAATGGGGCTTTGGAGCGATCGCGTTCTGCTCCGATTAATAATCGGAGCAGGTTAGCCTGCCTGAAAAGCCCTATTTATTTGTGACTTTAAATAATTTTACCAAGCTCTTCCTTCAAATTATCTTTATTTTGCAATCCTACCAGTTGCTTCACAACTTTTCCCTCCTTGAAAATTATCAACGTCGGAATTGACATCACGCTATAATTTGTGGCCGTTTCGCGATTCTCGTCCACGTTCAATTTTCCTATCTTGACCTTATCTTTCATTTCTTCGGCAAGCTCGTCAACGATCGGCCCCATCATTTGGCAAGGTCCGCACCACGCCGCCCAAAAGTCAACCAAAACGGGCTTATCGCTCTTGAGCACTTCTTGATCAAAATTTTGATCGGTGAATTGTTGCGCCATACATTTATTTATTATGCTTTTTACGATTTACGAAGACCAATGCCCCGGCGCCCAAAACGATAAGCGCGATCATTATTACGGGAAAATAATTCTTTTTTTTTCCGGCTGGAGCGGGAACATTCGCGCTACTCGGATTTTCCGCGGCGCTATTTTTGCTGATCTTGTCCGGATCGGGAAGAGAAGACGCATCCGCCGCGTCGATCTCACGCGCAAAATTATCAATGATCGGCTGATCCCCGACAATGAACTTATCCGCGAAAGCCATGGCGGGAACCGCCCCCTTGTTCGGATCATTGAAAACGTCCCCGAACTTCATCAAGAGCCGCCCATTGAAAGGATTCGAAAACTCAAGGCTTGTGATGTCATATTTGTCGTATATGCCGTTCTCTTGAAAGAATGCTTCAACTTTTTTACAGTGGGGACAGGTATCGCCATAGAAAAAATAGGCCTTTTTCTTGGCAGCATCTTGGGCAGATGTCAAAAGAGGAAATAAAGCTAGCAAAGAAATAATGTAGATCTTTTTCATAAATAATATATATTTCTATTAAAAATTAGGCCAACTGGAAATTTACTTTCCGAATCTTCTCGCTCTCCTCGAATAATCCATCACCGCTTCCCTCATCTTCTTTTCGTCAAAATCCGGCCAGAGAGTTTCGGAAAAATAAAGCTGGGCATCCCGGAGATCCCACATCATAAAACCGGCGCTGATATGCGGTTCGCCACCGGTGCGAACGAGAAGGTCAACCGGCGGCAGATCTTTCGTCATCAAGTGGCTTTTTATCGTCTGAGCCGTTATCTTGGCCTTACCTTTGCATTTTTCGGTAATTTTTTTCATCGCTTCCAAAATTTCATCATCCCCGCTATAGGCCAAAAGGAAATTCAGAAAATATTTTCGATAACGATTTGTCCGGTTGATGCACTTATGGATTATACGCTTGAGCGCTTCCGGAAATTGCTCTTCCCATTTCCCGATCACATTTATTCTGACCTGATTTTTATGGATGTCGTCGCTGTCGGTCAGCTTCAAAAAATACTTACGATAAACATCGAGCAAAGCTTTCTTTTCTCTCCAGGGCCTTTTTCGCATATTATCCAGCGACGATCCCCAAAAAGTGACGTACTCCACTCCCAGATCCAGATTCTCCCGAAGCACTTTTTCAAGATTTTGAGCTCCGGCATCATGCCCTTCCCACGGCTTAAGACCCCGCTCGCGCGCCCAGCGCCGGTTTCCATCGGGAATAATTGCGACATGCTTGGGGATATTTTTTATATTTTTAGACATAAAACAAAATCAAAAAGCTTTTGCTTTCCGTTAAATTTATAATTATTTTACATTAATGCCAAGTTAATTACAAGCCCAGAGAGGATAAGATTGGAGTTTTGAAAATATCGCGTTAGATCGACAGCTGGCTGGAGGACCAGCCTATTTGAAAAACTCCAATTTTATCCGAATATTTCAAACCTCCCTATTCACAATATAATCCGCGATTCCGATGAGAAATTCTTGTGTCTTTTGATCGAAATTCGATCTTTCAATAGCTTTCTTGCCTTCCTCAATATATTTTTTGGCAAGGGTCTGCGAATATTTCAATGATCCGGTGTTTTCCACGATCTCGCGGAATTTATTTATTTCTTTCAGATTGGCGTCTTTCTTTCCCAACAAATTTTTTATCACTCTCTTTTCCGCTTTGTTCCCAAGCTCCAGAGCTTTCGCCACGAGCAGCGTTTGCTTTCCTTCACGCAGATCCGAGCAGACCGGTTTTCCCAGTTTCTTTTCGTTTCCGAACGCACCTAGAACGTCATCCTGGATCTGGAACGCAATTCCAACTGGAATGGCATAATCACTCAAAACTTCAAGCTGTTTTTTTTCGGCCCCAGCGAGCAGCGCTCCCAAGTGAAGCGGGCCTTCGACCGTGTATTTGGCCGTTTTATTACGGTGAACCTCAAGAATTTCTTTTTCGCTGGCCCGGCCTTTGGCTTCTAGCATCACGTCCAGGATCTCTCCCGAAACAGTATTCACGACGATCTCCTGAAGCTTCAAAAGCGCTCTTTGCTTTTTTTCCGGAGTAAACTTTGAATTGAAAATGATCTCATTTCCGAACGCCGCCGCCATATCTCCCGCCACCAGCGCGATCGATTCGCCAAAATGAACCGGATCGACTTTTTTATAAAATCGACGCGCCAGCCGTTCATATTTTTTATGGATCGTTTCCACGCCGTGCCGCAGATCGTCGCGGTCGATTATGTCATCATGAATAAGAAGAAAGATGTTGATCAGCTCAATGCTCATCGCCGCCTCGCTGATCTTTTCGAATTCCTTTCCATTTGCCGCCCGGTAACCGAAATACATGAAACTGGCCCTCACCCTTTTCCCACCGGCGAGCGTCAAATCGCGGATGCTTTTCACGGTGTCCCGCGCCGAAAAACCAACGTCTTTCATTTCCAGAAGCTTTTTGGTAAAAAACTTCGCCAATTTTTGATCGATTATTTTTTTGTAGTTCAAAAGCTCAATTTTTGCGTCCATAATTTGTAGAAAAGCCTAAATATGGCTTATATATAGTAATATAAAATTATATTGTTGACAAATGTCATAAATTAGAATATAATGTTAGCTAAGAATGTGTTAAATATCGTAGGGATTAAGGAGGCCTTTGCAACGGCAAAGAGGAAGCGGATTAATAAACCGCCGGATGTAAATTATCAACTATTTAAAATCAGCGAGGGAGTTTGTAATGAGCTGTGAAAACGCAACGATATCTTGTTCGCAGTGCGGGTGTAAGCTGAGTCAAGCTCAGCTCAACAGACTGGCAGAAAAAGGTTACACCTACTGCCAGGGACAATTGAGCCAGTTCGTCCGCTATTGCGGGCATAGAATCACCAGGAATTAACCCTCGCCACCCCAAGCCCCCCGACACCACCAAGCGATTATCATATCTCGGTGCCGGGGGCAACATTTTTTTTAAGAACAACTTTAAATCTACAAGATGCAACTCGCCCGATCCGGGTGTTTTTTTATTGGAAAAATTTTTTCTTCCCTTTATATGTCAACTAAATTTCTGCACACGGACAATTTTCAATTTCGGTTGGGAATGCATTGCGGAATGCGCTTGGGCGATCATCTTTCTTAAATCTGTTTGAATATCTCTCGTACTTGATATATGGCTCCAACGATGAGCTTCTTTTAGCATAGTATCAGATCGCGCCAAAACTGCCTCTTGCTCTACCTTAGATAATTCTTGAAAATGAAGAAGAATTGTTTTAAAACTCTCAAGATCATCCATAAAAGAGCTCGCCCTAAATGATTCTTCCTTTTCTTCCCTTCCCATATTCAAATCCTCCACAGTTGGAACACTTTCTAGAAAATCTTCAAATATTTTTCTGTCGAATCGACGCCGCGGCAGATCGCCTTTCCTAGGATATTCTATTCTTTGGGCTGTTTCCAGCATAAATTTTTTTATATTCTTATTTCGTACCGCTACGGAGAATCGAACTCCGGTTTCCAGGATGAGAACCTGATGTCCTAACCACTAGACGATAGCGGCGTAACGCTCTATACATTACTAAAATTTTTTCAGCTTGTCCATATTTCTCCCAAAAAAAAGGGGTCCGTGTTGGATGTATCTGCAAGGCAGATACCACGGACCCTGATTGGATGATGTCGATGTCATAATGGCGACACCTCCGTTTAATGCGCGAATTCCGTCAGGACAGCTCTACCGCCGTTCAAAGCCATCAGGGCAATGTGATAGGGCAAAACCGTGTCGGAAATCGGGCTGATAATCAACTCTTCCACCAATTCGACTTCATGGTCGAAATGATGACCGCCGAAAAAGCTGTAAACTCTTCTCCGCAGAGCCAAGATATCTACCGGAGCGATGAGTTGGCGGACCGAGTTGTATTCCTCTGCCAATTCTCTCTTTCTTTGATCGGGCGACATGGCCTTCTCCTCTCCAAGAAAAATCTCGAAAATTGAAAAATTGGTTAGTCTTGAAATCATTATAGAAAACTATCCTATGAATAAATTTTCTAAAAAGATCCCAAGACTTCTTGTGTTTTCCTCCCTTAAAACACAAAACGATCCGGCAATACCTGCAAGGATCGTTTTTTCAAAGAGCTGACGGTTATCCCCTATTTTCACAACCGCAAGCTCTCTTTATATTCAATTTTCCCTTTTTGTTTCACGCCTCCTTATTTTATTACCGAAGCCGAATCGCGTCAATGGGCACTTATCCACAGGCCTATTTTCGCTTCCACTCGGCTGTTTGTCTCGGCAACAGCTTTTCCGCCTGATCGGGATAACGCATTATTTCCTGGGAAATGAGCTCCATTCGCGCTCCCTGGGATCCTTTGATCAAGATCACGTCCCCTTCTTTCAAGGCTTTTTGAATAGGGATCTTAGCCTCGAACGAACTATCGTAGCAGAAAACATTGTTTTTGTCAATCCCTGACCGGATCGCCTCATCGGCAATGAATTTCGCCTTGTCACCGATCGCGAACAGGAGATTGGCAACTTGAGCCGCTTTCTTTCCCACTTCCCGATGTCCCGCTTCCGCCGCTTCTCCCAGCTCAAGCATATTTCCCAAAGCCACGATCTTTCGGCGCGCTTGAATTTTTTCCAGCACTTCGAGAGCGGCCAGCGTTGACTGCGGAGCGGCGTTATAACTATCTTCGATGATCATCGTATTCTTTATCCCGTCAATGATATTGAGCCTTCCGACCGGCGCCTGAAAATCTTTAAGCGCTCCCGCAATCTCCACAAGATTCAACCCGAAATGGATTCCCACCGCCGTGGCCGCGAGAGCCGAATATATTTGAGGCCTTCCGACCGATTGCGTCAGTCTCACCGGCATCGTCGTGCCTTCAAAGCTCAACTTGAAGCTGATGCCCCGAAGCTTGCTGATATCCAGACCCTGGTTGTCTTTCAATGTTTCATAGCCGAAAAAAACATCCGAGGCTCCCACGTCCGCCGTTTCCGAAAAACCATAAAACATTTTTTTTACCTTCACCGCTTCGGCCATTTTCCTCGCTTCCTCATCGTCATAATTGAGAACAGCCAGCCCTTCTTTGTTCAAAAAACGGACTAAATAGCTTTTCTCCCGGACAATTTGTTTTTTATCTTTGAAATATTCAAGATGGCTGATACCAATGGCCGTAACCACGCCCACCTCCGGTCGGATAAAATCGACCAGATATTTAATGTCTCCCGGCCGGTCCGCTCCCATTTCGAGAACCAAAATTTCGGGATATCTTTTCTTTGACGAAAAGAAAAGAATTCCGATCGAGCGCAGAAAAACTCCGATCCATTTTAAGAAACTGCCGCCTCCGCCGGACAAACCGAGAATGGTGAGAGGCAGACCAATTTCGTTGTTATAATTTTTTTCGTTCTTGCGTACCCGGTATTTTGAATTGAGAACCGTATAGATCGCTTCCTTGGCCGAGCTTTTCCCTACCGATCCTGTCACGCCGACAATACGCGGCTTGAAACGGCGCAAAGCTTTGACGGCGAAGTATTTCAGAATTTTTTCAAGATATATTATTTTTTTAGATTTCATAGAGAAAATTTCTAACCTTTTTTCTTATCTTTCTTATTTTTGTCGTCTTGCACAGGTGGCGCTGGCTCCACCGGCGGCGTTTGAACTTCAACTTTAGGCGCCTGATAGATCGAAACGTCATGTGTCGCGTTGAACGTTTCAATGTCTTTCTGGGTATATTCTTCGGTCGGTTCGACCCCGAAATAATCTAGCATAAACTTGGCCATCTCGCCAAAAGTAGGAGCCGCACTTGACTCCGCCCAATCCACATTCTTGGGATTGTCCAGTTTCACCAGCATGGCGAACTTCGGGTCATAGGCCGGCGCAAACCCAGCAAAGGACCCAATATGCGCTCCGTCTTCATAACCTCCGCCGTCTTTTTTTGGCACTTGAGCCGTCCCTGTCTTTCCCGCCACAAGATACCCCGGAACGCCCGCTCTTTTTCCGTGGCCGTTTTTGACCACATCGATCAGCATTCCGGTCAGGTCCAGACTGGATTCTTTAGAAATAACGCTTCTGACTTCCTGAGGCTCGATAATGTTCTCGTTTCCGTCTCCGCTCGAAATTTTTTCGACCAGATGAGGCTTCATCATCTCGCCACCATTGGCAATAGTGGCAAAGGCGTTCACTAACTGAAGAGGAGTCACGGAAAGACCTTGTCCGAAAGAGGCAGTAAAAGCGTTGATATTCCGCAGCTCCTTGATGCCGGAGATATTGCCGGAAACTTCCCCCAGAGTATCAATGCCTGTTTTTTCTCCAAAGCCAAAATTTTTCACGTATTCCAGAAATCTCAAATTGCCCAGCAATTTTTCGACGAAGATCACACCCGTGTTGAGAGATTTATCCAAAACCTGGGTCATGGTTTGGACACCGTTCGCTTTCAGGTCCGAATTTTTTATGGTATACCCAGCTTCGGTGACCGCTCCGGTGTCAGTATAAGTGGTATCCGGCGTCACCAGTTTCACGTCCAGCCCCCCCGCCATCGTGACCGGCTTGAAAGATGAACCGCATTCATAATTTTCGCTGACGACCGGATTGGAAAAAACCGATATATCTTCCACTTTTGAAAAATCATTAGCGTTGAAGGTCGGCCAGGATGCCATCGCCAAAACCGCTCCGGTATGGGGCTCCGTGATCACAATACTGCCCCTATCGGCCTGATACTTTTCCACCGCTTTCTTTACCGCCATTTCGGCCCGGTATTGGATCGTATGGTCGATCGTTAGATAAAGATCGGATCCGTTCACAGCCGGGGTTATTTTTCTGTCTCCGATGGATATCCACCTTCCTCCTGTGTCCTTTTCCTGTTCCAGTTTCCCTTCCTGCCCTTCAAGCTCCTTATCCCAATAAGCCTCGAGACCATAGCGTCCCTTAACCTTGTCCCCGTCCGATCCAACAAAACCGACTATTTGCGAGGCAAATGTTCCCGCCGGATAAGAACGTTCGTTTTCCGGCGCCAAATATATTCCTTTTATATTTTTTTCTTTTATGGCGGCCGCCTTGTCATCTTCGATCTTATGGGCAATGACCGTATACCAACCCTCCGGCTGATCCAGTTTGCCCCTGAGCTCCCCCGCGTCCAGCCCCAATATTTCCGCAATGGCACTCGCAGCGGCCGCGGGATCCTCGATCTCTTTTGGAACGGCATAGATCATGTTCAGTTCCTTGTTGGCCGCGACCGGATAATATCCATCTCCGTCTTTCACGAATATCTCTCCGCGCTTAGGCACCAGCTCTTCAAAAATATTATGCTGGTTGAAAGCCAGTTCTTGATAATATCCGTGAGCGACGATCTGAAGGGCGTAGAGGCGAAAAAAAATGAGGCCGGATAACATGAAAACAAAAACGACCAGGATATATATCCGGTAGTTTTTCGCGAGAGAGCTTCTTTTCTTTTTTGAATAATTATTTTTTGTCACACTGAATTTTCCTATATTATAAGTTACGCGTCGGCTCGCCTCGCGTCGCGTCAAAGCGGGCCGGTCGCTCAGGCGCTTTTCGAGTTTCAAAAGAATTTACTTCATGGCAACATCGCCCGGAAGATTTAGATAGCTGACATCTTTCGGGGCGACCATGTTCAGCTCTTTGGTCTTTTCTTCGATATTATACATGGACTTGAGCTCCGCTTCCTGAATTTTCAATTTTTCGTTCTCTTTTTTGAGATCGCCCATTTGATTCTCAAGTGTCTTGATCTGATATCCTTTGGTTGCCATATTATTCACTTCGAAGATATAGAAAACTCCCAATATGCAAACCAAAGCGGCCACCAAAAAATTCAAGGTGACATTTCCCATCCTGGTTGATTGCGATTTTACTGTTTTTTTCCGCTCACCAAAATTTACGGAACTGGAATTGGTGATTGTGAGAAACCGGCTCATTGGACTTTCGTCCCCCCTCTGTTAAGATCGATTTTTTATTAAACTAATTTTTGGGCCACTCTCATTTTCGCGCTTCGGCTCCTGGAATTGTTCCGGATCTCCTCCTCGGTCGCGATTATTGGCTTCTTGGTTATTATTTTCAGGCTTTTTCTGTGCTGGCAAATGCATTTTGGAAATTTCGGCGGACAAACGCAATCCTTCGAATGCAGCTTGAAAAAATTCTTCACGATCCGGTCTTCCAGCGAATGAAAACTGATAACCGCTAGCCTCCCCCCGCTAGCGAGCGCTCCAATCGATTGATCCAAAAATGATCTTAAATTATCAAGCTCTTGATTAACCTCGATTCGCAGAGCTTGGAAAACTTTTGTGGCAAAATGAATTCGGCTGCTTTTGTATCTTTGAGGAATGTTTGCGCTTATGATCTCGACCAATTTCCCCGTCCGGTTTATCCTCTCTTCTTTTCTGGAGACAACCACGGCTCGCGCAATGTTCCTGGCAAATTTTTCCTCTCCGTAATTTCTGAATATTTCAACTAATTTTTCTTCCGGATAATTATTTATCACGTCGGCGGCGGTAAGTCTTTGATCTTTGAGGGAATAGCGCATATCCAGCGGCCCATCATGCTGAAAACTGAATCCTCTTTGGGCGTCCTCGATCTGATCAGAATTGAATCCGAGGTCAATCAAAATGGCATCCACGGTTTTTATCCCCAGCCCCCTAAGAATATTTTCCAGATTGGCATAATTATCGGATACTCCGATCAGCTCTTTTTTCGAAATAATTCCTTTGAAATTTTCGATCGATCTTTCGTCCCGGTCGATCGCGATCAATTTCCCTCTGGGCAAGATCTTTTTAACAATCTCAATCGCGTGCCCGCCAGCTCCCAATGTCCCGTCAACGACCACGCTTCCTTTTTTCAGATTTAGACTATCGATTGCTTCCCCTAGCAATACCGGTTTATGAATCATTTTAATAAATCCCCAGTTTTCCCAATTGTTCCGCTATCTCATCCGTATTTTTTTCCGCTTCTTTCTTGTACTGGCTCCACTTCGCGCTGTCCCAAACCTCGAGGCGGTTATATAGTCCGGCGATCACCACTTCTTTTTTAAGTCCCGCGTATTCCTTCAGATAGTCCGGGATCAGCACTCTTCCCATCTTGTCGATGTCCGTGTCGACCGCACCCGCAAGCATCAGCCTCACAAAACTCCTTGTCCCCGACTCCCCCATCGGAAGACTGCCGAGTTTCCCTGAAAGTTCTTCCCAGGTCTTCATCGGATATATAAAAAGACATTTATCAAGACCGCGAGTCACCACCGCTTTCCCGCCAAAATCATTTCGAAACTTGACCGGGATCGCCAGTCGCTTCTTCGGATCCACATTGTGCGAGTATTCACCGATAAACATCAGGTTTCCTATAAACTTATCCACTTATCGCTCGACTTATCCCCACTTCTATCCACTTCTCAACACCGTGACTACATTCTAATCCACTTCAAAACATCGGTCAACACTTGGCGTCAAAAATAAAAATGGCTTATACAAGCCACTCGCTCCTGATATTGCGCACAAGTTATCCACTTTTTCGTATAAAGCGCCACGTAAAAACCAGAACGATAGCGAAAACAAAATAAACAGAAATTTTTGAAGCTAGATCAAATACGTAGATTTTATTTTTTCTTTTTTCAGTTTCTGCCTGCTCTCTTTTATGTTTTATATGTGCATCTCTTGCACGCTTTTGAAAGCAGTTGTATAATTGAACTGTAATATAAAAAGAAATATAAAAAGCGGTCTTTTGGAATAGGGGGATTTTTATTTGATTGACGTACCAATCGACTGCTGAAAAAATAAATGCCAAAAAAGAAAACCAGCGACAAGGACAGGGGTCAAGAGCTCCAAAAAATAACTGCAATTCGTGAAATGATCGCCACCGCTGAGCGGACCATTCAATCCGCCCGCGCTATGCTAACGCAAATTGAAGGCCCTTCCGCAAGAACATCCCGCCGGCTGGCGGCTAGCAACGGATCGGAAGAAGAGGGCGAGGTTGTGGAAGGAGTTTTTGACGGACAAGTCATGATGGGAACCGACGGGAAACAATATCCTGTTCCGGCTAACTACGCATCAAAATCAAAGTTAGTCGAGGGGGATATGATGAAACTTACCATTACCCCGGACGGTTCTTTTGTTTATAAGCAGATCGGCCCCGCCGAAAGAAAGAGAGTCATTGGAATCGTGAGCCAGGACGATCTGGGCAACTATGTTGTCATCGCCGACGGCAGAGCCTACCGCGTACTTCTGGCGTCTGTCACCTATTTCAAAGCCGAACCGGGAGATGAAGTGACTCTGGTCGCTCCCAAGGACAGCGAATCGATTTGGGGGGCTATCGAAAATCTTGTCAAAAAAGGAACCATCGGTGGATTCGGAATGGAATCAAGCTTCGGTGAAGAAGATCAAGAAAAAGATTCTTATCGAAAATTTGAAGACGAAGACTCGCCGATCGGAGCGGGAAAATTCGGCCGGGACGGAAAACTGGGAAACGATCTCATTGATGAATGGACGCCGGAACTCGAAAAATTGAGAGAGGAAGCCAGCAAGCCAGTAGTATAGCAAAGGGAACTTTGGAAAAAGAAAAAAATATCAAGCTCTTCTAATTTAAAATAAAAAAAACTATGGCAAAAACAAAAACCGATCAGTTGCAAAAGCTGACCTCTCGAGATATTATTTTTGGCGCCATTAACGGGCTTATTTTTGGCGCGCTGCTTCCGATCGTTCTTAAGAACATGAATATCCAGATGTCGGCCAGTAAAGGGGTTGTTATCGCTATTGCGTTTACCGTACTGGCGGCCGTCGGAGTTTATATCGGATACCTGCTCTCGAGATACATTCGTATATTTTTTCAGATCACCAAATTCGGAGCCGTTGGCGCGGCCAATTTCGCCGTCGACATTGGAATTCTGAACCTTTTGATCTTTCTATCAGGAACAGCTGTCGGAGTCGCCTATATCGCGTTTAAAGTTATTTCTTTCACCTTTGCCGTCACAAACAGCTACATCTGGAACAAAATTTGGACATTCAAAAAAGTTGACAGCAAGGATACCAGCAAGGAATTTATGCAATTTATCATGGTTAGTGTGATTGGGCTCATTCTAAATGCCGTCGTAGCAGGCTTTCTCGTAATTGTTGTCGGACCGATGGGTGAAATCAAAGTAAAAACCTGGGCTAGCGTTTCCGCCGCCATCGCCTCAATTTGCGTTATGGCTTGGAATTTCGTGGGATACAAGTTTTGGGTGTTCAAGAAATAACCAGTATTGCCATTCCCGCGAAAGCGGGAATCCAGAAAAATACAATTCTACTCTCGCTAGAATAAGCGCCAAACGCTTTTTTTATTTTGTTTTGATTTTTTATTCCAGACACTATAGTATATTCATATGAGCACCACTCTCTATCGTAAATACCGACCGTCTGATTTTTCCCAAGTAATCGGACAAAAACATGTCGTTCAAACCCTTCAAAACTCCATCAAATCCGGCCGGATCGGCCAGGCTTATCTTTTTGCCGGCCCGCGAGGAACGGGGAAAACCTCGATTGCGAGAATATTTGCCAAAACTATCAATTGCACTAGCCTAAAAAATGGAGAGCCTTGCCTCAAATGCGATTCCTGTAAAACTATCCTTGACGGCCGATCTCTCGATATCATAGAAATTGACGCCGCTTCCCATACCGGCGTGGACAATATCCGCGAACTGCGGGAAACCGTGAAGCTTCCGCCCAGTTCTCTCAAGTATAAGGTCTATATCATCGACGAAGTTCATATGCTTTCCGGAGGCGCTTTCAACGCTCTTCTCAAAACTCTTGAAGAGCCGCCGGTCCATGTTGTTTTCATCCTGGCGACGACCGAAGTCCATAAAATTCCGGAGACGATTCTCTCCCGAGTGCAAAGATTCGATTTCACCCGCCTGACGGTCGAGGAGATCATAGAAAGGCTCAAACAGATCGCGAAACTCGAAAAAGTGAGCGTTGAACCGGAAGCTCTCGAGATAATCGCCGCTTCTTCCGAAGGCGGAATGCGAAACGCCGAAAGCCTCTTGGGCCAAGTGATCGCGCTTGAAGATAAAAAGATTACAGCCAAGGAAGTTGAATTCATTTTGGGAACAGTCTCGGAAAAAGAAATAGCCGATTTCGTCGGCCAATTGGTGGGGCATGATTTCCCGGCGGTCTTTTTGAGAATCGCCGATCTGAGGGAATCCGGCATTGATTTCAAAAATTTCGGCAAATCGCTGCTCAATTATCTCCGGCAGATGTTGGTTCTCAAAATAAATCCGGATCTTGGAAAAAAACTTTCCTATGAGCTGACCAAGGAAAGGCTGGGACAAATCCAAAAACAAATTTCCGAGATCGAAACCGATGAAATACTGGAAGCGATCAATGTTCTTCAAGAAAATACCGAGCGTTTCAGGAACAGCCAGATTCCCCAGCTGTTTCTTGAAGCAAGCGTCGCCAGCCTCGCCATAAATTCAGATGCGCCTAAACAAGCTAAGATGATTTCCAGCGCCTCCCCCGCTCCGCCAATCGCCGCTCAAAATGATCTCAAAGAAAAAAAAACAGCCGAGATCAAACCGGCTGTGGAAAATAAACCCATGAAACTCGAAGCGGAATCAAAAAAAGGATCCGCAAAACCGATCCTAAAAGAAGCTTCGAGTGGCGACCTTGAGCTCGTTCTCGCCCGATGGCTGGATGTCATGGATTCCCTCAAGAGTTATAACCATTCCCTCTCCTCCGTCCTCAAAATGGCCAGCCCTTCTTTGATCGAAGAAAATACTCTCATCATCAAAACTAAGTACGATTTCTATAAGGACAAGATCACCGAAACCACAAACCGATTGACAATCGAAGAGGCCATTGATAAGATAACAGGCGTTAATTTGAAAATAAAAGCGCTCACCGAAAAGGAATTCAAAGCCGAATATCCTAATTTCAAAGAGAAAAAAAGCCTCCTACAGGAAGCCGTGGATATATTCGGTGGAAAAATTGTGAAAGATTGAACACTGGGGCGTCGCCAAGTGGTAAGGCAGCGGCCTTTGAAGCCGCTATTCGTGGGTTCGAATCCTACCGCCCCAGCAAAAGCTTTATAAAAAGCTTTTTTTGTTTATAAGTCCTGGCCAAGCAAAACATTTTATTTATTGACAAAAGATCTATTTTCGCTAGACTAACATGAAAGTTTTGTTCCTAACATCGGATAAACGCGCAATGACGCAAAAATAACCTTTTCGACCACAAGAAAGGAGATTCACCATGACCGTGATCGTTTCGCCGCAGTACGCTTATCTTGTTTTCGCCGCCATTTTCGGGTTCATCTGGTTGGTTTTTTATGTGCGGTGCCCGGAAACACGCAAAACTCAGCTCATCATCAGTTTGCTGGCTATGCTTTTGGGGCCAATAATCGAGATTCTCTATTTCAGGGATTATTGGTATCCGCTGGGTGTATACCCCATTGGAAAATGGCCGTATCGACTGCTCGTGGAGGATCTGCTTTTTTCCTTCTCCTTTACCGGCATGGTGGGGATGCTGTCCCGCGTTTTCGGAAAAGAGGCTTTCGTCCTGGAGCTGAGAGGAAAGAAAAGATATCTCCTTTGGCTGGGCGCTCTGTCGATAATAATTTCGCTCCCGCTCATTTGGCTGGGGCTGAACTCGATTTGGGCCACGTCTTTAGGATTCCTCGCGGTTGCGGTCAAAGCAGCTGGGAGAAAAGAGGAGGCCATTATATACTCTGTCTTGTGCGGCTTTCTCACAGCAGCGGGAATGATGTTGGTCTTCGAAGCTGGATATCACATCGTCACTAACAGCCAGGCCTTGCTCGAGTCGATGTGGCTTCTTTATGGCAAGCCATATTGGGGAGCCAGGCTCCTGGACACTCCCCTTGACTGGTTGGCATGGGGTCTCTGCTTTGGGACCATGGCGGGCGCAGTTCGCCATCGTCTCTTCACCTGATGCGGACCGGGGGCTCTTCAAGAAATTTAAAGATCCCCCGGTCCTATTTTTTATAAAAAATTCAAAAGATAAGTTCTAATATCGTCCCGCGATCGCATCCAAATAATCAAAACGCCTCATATGTTTTTTTATTTTAAATATTGCGTCGACACTCCCCCATTGCCAAAAGACCCGTTGGAAGGTAAGGTAACTCTATGATTACTGATGAAGTAAAAATTGTTGTGCGGGCTGGAAAAGGCGGAGACGGCGTTGTCGCTTTTGATAAGATCAAGATGAGCCTCGGGCCGACAGGCGGCAAAGGCGGAGAGGGTGGAAATATTTATTTTGAAAGCGTCAGAGATCTGACCGCCCTCAATAAATATAAGCAAAGAAAAGAATATTACGCCGGGCCGGGCCGGAACGGCAAAGCAGACCGCTCGACCGGGCATAACGGCCGGGATCTGTCTTTGACTCTTCCCATTGGATCCGTTATCAAAAACCTGAAATCTGGGACGGAATTTGAGCTCACTTCGCCCGGAGAGAAAATATTGGTGGCCAAGGGCGGCTTGGGCGGACGAGGAAATTTTTTCTTTCGCTCGGCGAAAAACACCAGCCCGGAAGAATATGAAGAAGGAGAACCGGGAGAGGAATTTGAATTTTTCATCGAACTCCGACTCATTGCCGACATCGGCTTCGTCGGTCTTCCCAATGCCGGAAAATCGAGTCTCTTGAACGAGATCACCAATGCCAACGTGAAAGTGGCCAATTACGCTTTTACGACGCTGGAACCGAATCTTGGAGTTTTGAATGATCTTGTCATCGCCGACATTCCGGGACTGATCGAAGGCGCTTCGAAGGGAAAAGGGCTCGGTATTAAATTTCTCAAACACATCCAAAGAACAAAGATCTTAGTGCACTGCATTTCCCTTGAATCCGACGATCTGATGCGGGATTATAAAACCGTACGCAAAGAACTGGACGATTATTCGAAAGAATTGACCAAGAAGAAAGAGATCATCTTTCTCACTAAATCCGATCTCGTCTCAAAAGAAAAAATTGCCGATGGCCTGGCCCTGATGAAAAAAATTGCTTCCGAAGCTTATGCTGTTTCCATACACGATTGGGACAGCCTTCAGAACCTGATAAAAGTGCTATCCGACACTCAAGTATAGTCCAAAGCTTCAATGGGTTGACAAACGCTCGTTTCTTTTATATAGTATATAGACGTAACTGAATCTCTTTGTTTTATATCTCTTAGCATTTTTTTTCTAAGAACTTCAAAGCCTTTGGGCTTTATCTAAAACTTATGAGACAAACTCGCCACCTTCTTTAATTAACGGCGAGAAGTTATTAGATAAAGCTATGAATACAAGAACTCCCAATAGAAGAGGACCACGAAGATCCTTTTCCCCATCCTCCATGTCTCGAAAGCCGTACGGCGGTTCGCGTTTTGGCGGAAATCAAGGAAGGCGCCAGGGCGGCGAACGGATTGATTTCTCGAAATTCATCAACAAAGCGGTGATAACCGAAGAAGTTGACCATTTCATTCCGGAACATAAATTCCAGGATTTCGCCATTGATCAGCATTTGAAACGCGCGATTACCGCCAGAGGCTACGAAAATCCGACCCCGATCCAGGACCGAACCATTCCTCATATTCTTCGCGGTTCGGATCTCGTCGGCATTGCGAACACCGGCACCGGAAAAACGGCCGCCTTTCTTATTCCGCTCATTCATAAGGTCCGACTGAACACATCGGAGCATGTTCTCATTATCGTGCCGACCCGCGAACTAGCCATCCAGATCGACCAGGAGCTGAAAGACCTGACAAGAGGAATGAAAATATTTTCCGCTTGTTGCGTGGGAGGAATGAACATCCGTCCCCAGATCCAAGCCCTCCGCTACCGGCATAATTTCATCATTGGAACGCCGGGGCGGCTCAAAGACTTGATCGATCGAAGGATCATCCATCTTTCCGACATAAGAACGGTCGTGCTTGATGAGGCTGATCGGATGCTCGATATGGGATTCATTGCCGATATGCGCTTTGTCATGGCGGGAATGCCGAAAGAGCGGCAAACGCTTTTCTTTGCGGCCACTTTTTCTTCGGAAGTGGAAAGGGTCATCAAGGAATTTCTGCGAGACCCGGTGAGAATTTCGGTAAAGACCCGAGACACTTCCAAAAATGTCGACCAGGATATCGTGAGGATCGGCCGCGATCAGATAAAGATCGAAGTGCTGCATGATCTTCTCAATCAGAAAGAACTGAGCAAGGTCCTTATTTTCGGCCGCACCAAGCACGGAGTGGAAAAACTCTCAAAGACTCTGATCCAGAGAGGCTTCCAGGCGGAATCGATCCACGGCAATAAAAATCACGCCAAGCGCCAGCGGGCTCTCGGCCTTTTCAAAACCGATCGGATCAAGATCTTGGTGGCCACCGATGTCGCGGCTCGCGGAATTGATATCGCGGACGTAAGCCATGTGATCAATTATGACCTGCCGGAAACTTACGACGATTATATCCATCGCATTGGACGAACCGGGCGCGGGGACAAGAAGGGAAAAGCTTTGACGTTTGTCGGATAAATTCAAACTTCGTTCCATAGAACTATAAAAAACGGCCATTCGGCCGTTTTTTTAGGAATATTATAAACGATAATTTGTTTCATTATAGTAAAAAATGATATAATCCAGCCATAAGCTAAATATTTTTATTTTTATTATTTAATTATGGATCCGGAAACAAAAGAAAAACTAGAAGTTTTAGGCAAGAGAATCGAAGAAATTTATATCTCGGTTGAAAAAACGCGAAAATACTTCCAGTGGACATTGATCATCACCATCGCGACGATCGTTCTGCCTCTTATAGCGCTGGCTTTTGTGATTCCCTATTTTTTGCGGACCATCACGTCCGGGATGAACGGATTATAGTTCGCCTACTCTACTTGATAATTCGGCGACTCTTTTGTGATGGTCACATCATGGACATGGCTTTCCTTGAGACCCGCGTTTGAAATTTTAATGAACTTCGCTTTATCCCGAAGTTCTTTCAAGTTTTTGCAGCCGCAGTATCCCATTCCAGACCGCACGCCTCCCATAAGCTGATAAACGCTTTGCGAGAGCGGACCTTTATAGGGAACACGCCCTTCGATTCCTTCCGGAACCAATTTCGAAGCTTCAACCCCGCTTTGGCCGTAACGATCCCTGGAGCCTTGCATCATCGCTCCCAATGACCCCATCCCGCGATAGAGCTTATAATGGCGGCCTTGATAAAGGATCGTCTCGCCCGGAGATTCATCGGTTCCGGCGAAAAGGCTTCCGATCATCACCGCGTTCGCGCCGGCCGCGAGAGCCTTGGTGATGTCCCCCGAATATTTCACTCCCCCATCGGCAATGACGGGAATGTTATATTTTCTTGCCACGCCGACAACATTTTGAATGGCCGTGATCTGAGGCATACCCGCTCCCGACACAATTCTGGTCGTGCAGATCGATCCCGGTCCGATACCAACCTTCAAGGCGTCCGCTCCAGCCTTTATGAGGTCGAGGGCTGCTTCCGCCATGGCAATATTTCCGGCGATCACCGGAATATCGAAATTCTTTTTTATTTCTTTCAACATCCTGATCACCGGATCCGAATGCCCGTGGGCGGTGTCGATCGAGATGACATCCACTTGCGCTTCCGTAAGAAGTTTCACCCGTTCCAGCGTTTCCGGCCCGGTTCCGACCGCCGCTCCAACCCGCAATCTTCCCAGTTCATCTTTCGCGGCCTGGGGATATTTTTTTCTTTTTTCAATGTCTTTGATCGTGATGAGGCCCTTCAGGATATAATTTTTGTCCACGATCGGCAATTTTTCAATTTTATATTTATGCAGAATGCCTTTGGCTTGATCAAGATCGGTGCCGACCGAAGCCGTGATCAGTCCCTTTTTTGTCATAACATCGCGAACCAGTTTTTTCATGTTCGTCTCAAAGCGCAGATCCCGGTTAGTGATAATTCCGATCAATTTTTTGTTTTTGTCCACTACGGGAATTCCAGAGATCCGGTAATTTTCCGTCAGTCTCATCACTTCGCCGATGGTCTCATTTTGGCCGACGGTGATTGGATCAACGATCATGCCGCTTTCCGATTTTTTCACCTTCTCGACTTCGCTCGCCTGCTGGCGGGGAGTCATATTGCGGTGGATAAAACCAATCCCGCCTTCTTGGGCCAGCGCGATCGCAAGATTCGCCTCCGTCACCGTGTCCATTGCCGCGGAAAGTATCGGGATGTTCAATTTTATTTTACGCGTGAGAAGCGTCGTCACATCCGCGTCTTTCGGCATCACTTCCGATTTTTGCGGAACGAGAAGGACGTCATCAAAGGTAAGGCCAGTCTCGATATTTTCTTTTGTTGGCATAAAATTTGAAAAAATTATTAAAAAATAAAGCCCCTAAAAAAGAGAGCCTGTTCCTTTTTATAAATATAGTCTTTTTTGAATATTGTGTCAAAACGCTTTACAATAAAGGTATAAATTACTATAATTCTCGAGCTTAATGGCGCACTATGAAACGACATCGGGAATCAGCTAAAAAAATAATAAATGGCAAAATTGGTGTCATGCCCACCGACACGATCTATGGTGTCGCGGCTTCGGCGTGGTCGAAAAAAGCAGTCGAACAGGCATATAAGATAATGAGGCGCAATCCCAAGAAGCCGTTTATTATTCTCATTTCTTCAATTAGTGATCTGGCTTTATTTAAGATAAAAATAGACAATGCAACGCGAAATATTCTAGAGAATCTTTGGCCCGGAAAAGTGAGTATAGTTTTGCCGGTTCCCTCCAAAAAATTTCAATATCTCCACCGCGGAACAAAATCTTTGGCTTTTAGGGTGCCAAAAAAGCCCAGTTTGATAAGATTACTTAAAATAACCGGCCCTTTGATCTCCACCAGCGCCAATCCGGAGGGTTCGAAACCTGCCGAGACGATTGCGGAAGCGAAAAAATACTTCGGGGATGATATTGACTTTTATATTGACGGTGGTAAAATAAAATCCTTGCCATCGACTTTGGTTGAAATAAAAAATGGCAATGTCGACGTATTAAGGAAAGGAGCAAAGAAAATAATTTTAAATAAGGCTAAATCTTAGGAATTTCCGAAAATTTAGTCTTGAAAAAATATGGAAGACAAATGCCCAAATTGCGGCCAACCGATGGAGAGCTGCAAATGCGAGTCAAGCGAGGAAAAATCCGGTTGCGATTGTTCCTGTTGCGGCCATCCGTGCGAGCCGATGGAAAAATAGATTGCCGCTAAAAACCCGCCTAGAAAGGCGGGTTTTTTGTGTCCTCGACAGGAATCGCCACCCTAACGGATGGTCACCCGTAGGGTGAAACCTTCATTTCCCCGCCACGGCGGGGCACTCTATTTTTATAGCTAGTGTCCTCGACAGGAATCGAACCTGTATTTTGAGTTCCGGAAACTCACGTCCTATCCGTTGGACTACGAGGACTTTTTTATAATTGCTAGCGAGTCCATAAGCGAAAACTTGCTTTCATTTAGGACGAGCGACGCAATTTCAAGCGCCGCAGCGCTTATTTTTCTTTCCAATTCTTCCCGCGCAGCTTTTTATGATAGCTGATCGCGAAGCGATGGGCTTCATTCCGAATTCGCTCCAAAAGTTTTGCGTCGCTTAGAATCCGATTGTACTTCTCCCTTATTTCCTCATTTCGCCCGAGATATGTCAAGAGAAATTTTGATTGAAAGATATCGAGCTTTTTCCGCGTCGGGCCTTTGGCCACGGCAATGATGGGAATTTCCAAACCAAGATCTTCCCCGATCTTCTGCGCCATATTGAGATGCCCCTTTCCCCCATCGAGAATAATCAAGTCCGGTTTCGCCCAGTCATTCCCAAATCTTCTATACAAAACTTCCCGCATCATGGCCACATCATCGATTCCCTGAACTGTTTTTATTTTGAATTTTCGGTATTGCGATTTATCCGGATGCGCACCAGAAAAAACTACCATCGATCCAACTGACCAGTCTCCGCCAATATTTGATATGTCATAACCTTCGATTCTTATTTTTTGAAAATTGAAAATTGAAAATTGAAAATTCTCATCGCTTGCGATGAGCGCCACATCCCTTATATGCTCCAACGCAAAAATCCGGTTCCGCGCTTCTCCCGCTTTTTCAAATTCGTTCTTTTTGGCATATTCTTTCATTTGCCTCTTGAGTTCGGCGAGAAGATGCTTCTTCTTCCCTTGCAGGATCATTTCAATGCCGTGAATATTTTTGAGATAATCTTTCTGGGATATTGCTCCTTCGTGCGGTCCCGGACATTTTCCGATCTGAAAATCAAGACATCCCTTTTCCGTTTGTTGCTTGTTCGAATGGAAGGGAAAAATCCGGCGGATGAGTTTCAGGGCAATATTCATTTGATACTTTGAGAGATACGGACCATATATTTTCTTGGCCGGCACTTTTCCGAGTTCTGTCTTCCAAAGAATAACCACCCGCGGAAATTTTTCCTTCGTGATGACGAAATAGCCAAAACTCTTGTCGTCTTTCGCCATCACGTTATATTTAGGCTGGTGTTTCTTGATGAGATTCGATTCCAAGATCAGCGCCTCTAGCACAGAGTCGGTTTTATGAATTTTTATTTCCGCAATTTGCGCCATCATCGGCTCAATATTCGGCCGGTCAAGATGGGCGTTTTTGAGAAAATAACTCCCCACCCGATCCTTGAGCCTCGTCGCTTTCCCAATATAAAGAATTTCTCCTTGCTTATCACGAAATTCGTACACACCAGGTGATTTGGGAAGATTGGAAATTTTAGATTTTAAAGTTGACATAATGCTCGAACAGTATTAATATAAACCATTAAAAAGAAAAAGGGAGAAGGAGAATCAGCATGAACCAAAAAGCTCCTGTGGACAAATACACTCTGGGTGATTTAAATGAATTAGTCCAGGGATTAGGCGACACTATCTGTTCTTTATTGGAAAAATCCACGAGTTGGTGGCCCTATCTTCAGGCAAAAGAAGAGATAGAAAGAGTACTCTCCAATGCCGGAATTAAAGCAGATGAGGTTTTTCTCGAAAAAGGGCCAGTGAAAGAACAGGTTTTAGATCAGGCCCTCTTAAAAATGGGACACAACCTCGAGATGATGGGTCGCCTCCATTTGAACTAATCCTTTTTGGCAACGGCGACAATAGGGCCAGGAGCGCAGCGAGCGACCTGGTCCTTTTTCTTTTTGTAAAAATTTTTTCTACTATATATGGTAGTAAATTTTTTATTCGATTTTTCTTCTTTGTCATTCCCGCGAATGCGGGAATCCAGAAAATTTACGTTTTACGATTCAAGACTGGATCCCGCATCAAGTGCGGGATGACACTTTGTGTCACTTCCCTAAAATTTCTTTGAGAAATTTTCCCGTATAACTTTCCTTGTTATACTTCAACACTTCTTCAGGCGGGCCGGTGACGATGACGCGGCCGCCAAGGTCTCCGCCTTCGGGACCGAGATCGATGATCCAATCGGCCGTTTTGATGACATCCATATTATGCTCGATCACGATCACGGTGTTCCCCGCTTCAACCAAACGGTTGAGGACGTTGAGCAATTTCTTGATATCTTCAAAATGCAGTCCCGTGGTCGGTTCGTCCAATATGTATAGCGTGTCCCCCGCTGAGCGGCGCGACAGTTCCGTCGCCAGTTTGATCCTTTGCGCTTCCCCGCCGGAAAGAGTAGTCGCCGATTGGCCGAGATTGATATATCCGAGCCCCACATCTTCGAGAACCTTGAGAGCCTCGTGAATCGCCGGGAAATTTTCAAAAAAATCTTTGGCTTCGCTCACCGTCATCGCCAAAACATCGGAAATGGTTTTCCCTTTGTATTTCACTTGCAAAGTCTCGCTGTTATAACGTTTTCCGGAACAGACGTCGCAAGGCAGATAAACGTCCGGCATAAATTGCATTTCGATCTTGAGAAATCCTTCACCAGCGCAATTGTCGCATCTGCCGCCGTTCACATTGAAAGAGAATCTTCCCGGGCCATAACCGCGCTGCTTGGCTTCTCTCGTCATGGCAAACAAAGTTCGAATTGGAGTGAAAAGTCCCGTATACGTCGCCGGATTGGACCGCGGCGTGCGTCCGATCGGAGACTGATCGACCATTATCACTTTTTTGACGTACTGCGTACCCGAAATTTCCCTGTGCCGTCCAGGTCGTTCGAGCGAACGCATAATTTTCGAAGAAAGCGCTTTATATAAAACATCTTCCACCAGCGTTGATTTTCCGCTGCCGGAAACGCCTGTCACGCAAGTGAAAGTTTTGAGGGGAAATTCAACCGTGACACTTTTCAGGTTATGCTCGCTCGCCCCTTTGACTGTGAGCCATTTTTTATTTTTGATCGGCCGCCTGATTTTTGGAATTTCTATCTCAAGGTCACCCCGCAGATATTTCGCCGTGATAGACTTCTCACTTTTCATCACTTCTTTCGGCGCGCCTTGGGCCACGATTTCTCCGCCTAGTCTGCCCGCTCCCGGACCGATGTCCACCAGATGATCCGCCGCCCGGATCGTTTCTTCGTCGTGTTCAATGACAATGACCGTGTTCCCTATATCCCTTAATTTTAATAGAGTTTCCAGCAATTTCTTGTTATCTCGCGCGTGGAGTCCCACCGACGGTTCATCAAGGATATACAGCACTCCGACGAGTTGTGATCCGATTTGGGAAGCGAGGCGGATTCTTTGCGTTTCTCCGCCAGCCAAAGTGTTGGCCGATCTGCCCAAGGTCAAATACCCAAGACCCACATCCTCCAAAAACTTCAAACGATTTTTCACTTCTTTGAGAATTCTGTCGGCGATTATTTTTTCCCGCTCATTTAATTTTAGGCCCTCAAAAAATTTCAGCGTTTCATTCACGCTCACGGTTGAAATTTCAGAAATGTTTTTTTCTCCTACAGTGACAAGCAACGCTTCCGGCTTATATCTTGATCCTCTGCATGTACCGCAAGGACTTTGGGACATATATTTTTCAATAGTTTCCCTCACCGCAACAGACTCGGTTTTGAAATAACGGTCGCGCAAAAATCCGACCACGCCTTTCCATTCGATCTCCCATTTCCAGACCGATCCGGTTTTTGAATGAAATCGCACCGGTATTTCATCGGCCGGATCATCGCCATTCACGAGCAGATCTTGCTGACGCTCCGTGAG
>Ga0182021_10000222_pt1 | contig 57215 bp, 45 predicted proteins | sample 612E3MmetaG_FD_120493 | JGI IMG/M metagenome (GOLD analysis project Ga0182021, IMG submission 120493) | Permafrost microbial communities from Stordalen Mire, Sweden - 612E3M metaG (Illumina Assembly) | ecosystem: Environmental > Terrestrial > Soil > Wetlands > Permafrost | place: Sweden...
CCTCCAGCCGGTTGATCATCAGCTCGTCGCGCTCGTCGCCGACGATGGCGTAGATCGTGCGCACCGCGCCGACGATGGGCTGGACGCGGCAGCCGAACGATTCGACGATCTCGGTGACCGCGGTGACCTGCTCAGGGGAAAGACGGTTGGACTTGGGGAGGATCATGAAGGTGGAAAACGTCCGACCCTAGAACGTCCGTTCCCGCTGGCAACAGGAGAAAATCCGCCGCTAGAACCGACGCGCGGCCGGCCCGGACGAGCCTCACGCCTCCAAAGCGGTCACAAACTCTGCCGGCAACGGCGCGGTGGCCGAGAAGTCGAACGTGCGGCCAGCCAGCGCATAGCTGAAGCGCGTGGCGAGCGAGTGGAGAAAGAGCCGCTTGCAGCCAGTGGCCTTGGCGAACTCGCGATTGAGCCGGAAATCGCCGTAGGTCTGGTCACCCACGATCGGCAGCCCGCGCCGGGCGCATTGCACCCGCAACTGGTGGCTGCGGCCTGTCTTCGGGTCGAGCTGCACCAGCGTAAGCGGCGGCGAGCCCGGCCGGCGGCGCAGGACCGAACAATGCGCCTCCGCGGGAATATTTCCGGCCGGACCGGTCCGGATGGTTCCGCCGCGCTTCTCAACTGCCAGCCGGTCCCGCCAGACTTCCTGCTGCGCGCGCGGGGCACCAAACACCAGCGCTTGGTAGACTTTGGTCACCTGGCGTCGGGCGAAATTCTCCTTGATCGATCGGGCGACCGCTTCGCTGGCGGCGGCCAGGATCACTCCGGACGTCGCCGAATCAAGGCGGTTAAGCAGCCAGAGCCGGGCCTCGGCACCGTCCGGTGTGCGCCAGGCGAAACATTCGCGGTCTCGGTCATAGGCGCACGTCAGCAGGGCGCGCGGCTGGTCGCCAGGCGTATTCGGATGGGAGAGCACCCCGGCCGGCTTCGCCATGGCCGCGAGCCCGTTCTCATCCCGTTTGATCAGGCGCACCTGGCGCCCAAGCGGAAGGTCTTCCCAATAATCCGTCGGCAGCGCGCTCACCAGTAATAGAAGGTGAAAGTGATCACCTGGTCCTCCCCCAGCACGGCGACCATTTCCTTCGTCCACGCCCGGTAGGGGGCCCGTTCCTGGATGGCACTGAGCGAAGCGCGCGTGCCGTATTCGCCGGCGTCGCCGTCGACCTTGAGAATCTCCGCGATCTCCCCCTTCGAGTTGAGCCGGAAGCTGATCATGACATGCGTGCTCGGCTTGGGGGAGGTGGCGCTTGAACCCAAGATCCGCTCCCATTGGATCTGGACGATATCGATCAGTTCCTGGAGGTAATCGCCGAATTCGCTGAAATGGGCGTCCACGCCAACCACGCCCGCATTGGAAACGCCGGTCGGCCGCTCTTTCAAAATGGCGGGCCGAACCTGGGTGAGCTTCGGACGCGGCAGCGGCTGAGGTCGCACCGTCTGCGCGGACTTGGCGCCGGCCCCGGCGAGATCGTGGGAGTTCCGATCGCCCGCCACATGCTTGTCGGCGCCGGTCGATGGCTCCGGGAATTTCACAGACTCGGTGCCGAAGGTATCCGGATTGTCGCCTTGGGATTTCAGGAAACCCGGCAGGGGCACCTGCAATTTGGGCTGGGTCTCCGCCGGTTGCTCCGAAGCCTGCTGTTCCTGGGCGGGCGGCGCGGTTGGTGCCGGCTCCGGTTTCTCAAGCCGGCCGGAGACAATCTGTGAGTCATTCTCAAAATCCTTCTTCCCCTCGGTCTTGGGCATGCGCAGCGTGCTGTCCTTGTCGGGCACGGGCTGGGCCGCTTGCTGGTTCTGGGCGGCGAAGTTGTCGGTCTTGTCCGGGATGTTGTTGTTGGCATCCGGATTGGTCTCCACGAAGTGCATCGGCTGGGGGGGCTTGGACGCGAATGCATTGGGCGCAAACTCGACCTCGTACGTGGGGACAGTGGAGCCCGGTTGAACGAAGCGTCCGGGGGAGAACTCGTTGCGGAATAATTGCGGCGCCAGCAGGAGCAGCAGCAGGTGGATGAGCACCGTCCAGAGCAGGCCGACTTGGATGGACCGCGTGTCGGGATCCTTGGACAGGGCGGGCAGCCAATAGCGCTGACGTGCGGTGTTCGGCTTTTCTTCCTGCAACGTGGGCATGTCAATGAGTCTCACCTAAGTCTTAGCACAGACCGCATCGAGTCAAAATTTGTTTCGTTTCTTCTACGGGCAGGCCCACAATATTGGTATAAGAGCCTCGCCAGCCAGCGATAATCAGGTCGGTCCCCTCCTGAATTGCATAGGCTCCGGCTTTGTCCAGCGGATTCACCAAGGAAAGATAGCGCGCGATGACGGCCGCGTCGAGCGACTTGAAGGTGACCTCGCTGGCCACCCCTTCGTCGATCGCCAGCCGGTCGCGCTGCCGCCGGACCGCCAGACCGGTGTAGACCGTATGCGTGCATCCCGAGAGGCGGCCCAGCATCGCCCGCGCCGCGGCAACGTCACGGGGCTTGTTGAGGACGACACCGTCGAGGAACACGGTCGTGTCAACCCCCAAGACCAGCGCCTCCGGACGGCGGGCCGCCACCCATTCGGCCTTGAGCGCCGCATTATGCCGGACCATTTCGCGCGGATCGGAGTCGGGCGACTCGTGTTCGACGACCTCCGCAGGCATCACCTCAAAAGGGACGCCCAAACCGGCCAGCAATTCCCGGCGCCGGGGCGAGGCCGAGGCGAGAATGAGCAGAGGAGGCATATGGGGGGATGGTGACGGGATTTTCTGCCCAACAGGACCGCCCGTAGCGACACCAATCATGCGAGGCGTGCCGGGGGGAGCGTTCACAAATCACCGCCTTGCGGGTTGTCAGACGGCGGAATCACCCTCACTGTAGTCCTTTCGCCAATCCATGCGCATCGGCCTCGCCCAGATCAACACGACCGTCGGGGACCTTTCCGGCAATTCTCGCCGGATCCTCGACGCCTATCGCGCCTTGGCCGCTCAAGGGGCCGAGTTGGTGGTGTTTCCGGAGCTGGTGGTCTCCGGTTACCCGCCGCGCGACCTGCTTTTCAAGCGGCGCTTTGTCACCGACGTTGAGTCCGCAGTGGCGGAGATCGCCGCCGCCGTGGGCGAGGTGCCGGCGCTGGTTGGATTCGTTGAAACCAACACCAGCGGCCAGGGCCGGCCGTTCTTCAACGCCGCCGCCTGGTGCCAGCGGGGCGCGATCGCCGTCGTGGCCCGAAAATGCCTGCTGCCGACCTATGACGTGTTCGACGAAGACCGCTACTTCGAGCCGGCGCCCGAGCCACGCGTCATCGCATTTTCCGGCCGGCGGATCGGCGTGACGATCTGCGAGGACATCTGGACGCATCCGATGATTTCCACCCGCCGCCTCTACCACGGACTGGATCCGATCCGGCAGCTGGCGGCGAAGAAATGCGACGTCGTGCTCAATCTCTCGGCCAGCCCGTGGCACTACGGGAAAGACAATGTGCGCGAAGCGCTGGTGACTGGGGCGGCCAAGGCCATGGGATGCCCGGTGCTGTACTGCAATGCGGTGGGCGGGAACGACGAGCTGATTTTCGACGGCCGTTCTGTGGTGGCTTCGGCGCAGGGGGCGGTGGTCGCCGGCCTGGCTGCTTTTCAGGAGGAGCTTCGGGTGGTCAGTCTCCGCGCAACGCTTCAGGCTGGGGACGCAAACGGCGCGGTCACCGCGTCCTATTCCCAGTCTGAAATGAAGGATGTCTTCGATGCGCTGGTGCTCGGCTTGCGCGACTACGCCGGCAAAAGCGGCTTCAAGAAAGGTCTGGTCGCCTTGAGCGGCGGCATCGATTCCGCGGTCGTCGGGGTGATCGCGGCGGCCGCGTTCGGTCCGGAAAATGTCACCGGCGTCAGCCTGCCCTCGGCCATCTCGAGCGGGCACAGCAGGGACGACGCCCGCATCCTCGCCGGAAATCTGGGCATCACCTTTTGCACCATCGGCATCGCCGAGGCGGTCGCCGCAACGGAAACCGCCCTGGGACCGGTATTCGCCGGGCGGCCGCGCGATGTGGCCGAGGAGAACATCCAGGCCCGGGTGCGCGGGGTTCTCATGATGGCGCTTTCGAACAAATTCGGCTCCCTTCTGCTCACCACCGGCAACAAAAGCGAGGTCGCGGTGGGCTACTGCACGCTTTACGGCGACATGTGCGGCGGGCTCGCGGTCATTTCCGACGTTTTCAAGACGCAGGTCTACTCCCTGGCCCGCTGGATCAACGACGACGCCCGGCGCGCCGGCCACACCCCGCCGATTCCGCAGAGCTCGATCGACAAGCCGCCCTCCGCCGAGCTGCGGCCCGGCCAGACCGACCAGGACAGTCTGCCGCCCTACGACCTGCTCGACGCCATCCTCCGCGGCTACGTGGAGGAAGGGCTGTCGCGCCGCGACCTGATCACCCAGGGTTACGCGGAAACGGTGGTCAACGATGTTGCCCGGAAGGTCGACCTCAACGAATACAAGCGCAAACAAGCCGCGCCTGGTTTGAAGATCACTCCCCTGGCCTTCGGCGTCGGCCGCCGCATTCCCATTGTGCAGAAGTATGTGAGTTGATTCGTGATTTCCCGCATGACCTCCCAGACGCTTTTCAAGCGAGCCAAGCAGCTGATGCCCGGCGGGGTGAACTCGCCGGTCCGCGCCTTCCGCTCGGTGGGCGGCGCTCCGTTCTTCGTCAAGGCGGCGCATGGCGCCATGCTCGTCACCGAAGACGACCGCGAGCTGATCGATTTCGTCTGCACCTGGGGACCCGCCATCCACGGTCACAACCACCCGCGCATCAAGTCCGCCATTGCCGCCGCGCTTGAGAATGGCACGAGTTTCGGCACCCCGAATCGCTCCGAGGTCGAAATGGCCGAGCTCATCGTCCGCTTTGTGCCATCGATCCAGAAGGTGCGGATGTGCAACAGCGGAACCGAGGCGACCATGTCGGCTATCCGGCTGGCCCGCGGCTTCACGAAGCGCGACAAAATCATCAAGTTCTCGGGCTGTTATCACGGGCACTCCGACTCCCTGCTGATCAAGGCCGGCTCCGGCGCGCTCACGCACGGCCATCCCGACAGCGCCGGGATCCCGGCCGCGTTCGCCCACGAAACCATCGTGCTGCCGTTCAACGACGGCCTGGCGCTTGAGGCCGCGTTTGCCGCCCATCCGCATAAGATCGCCGGTGTGATCGTCGAGCCCTACCCGGCCAACGTCGGCTTGATTCTGCCGGCCCCGGGCTACCTGCAATACCTGCGCACGCTCTGCACGGCGAACGGCGCGCTGTTGATCTTCGACGAAGTCATGACGGGCTTCCGGCTCGCCCGCGGCGGCGTGCAGGAGATCGAGAAAATCACCCCTGATCTGACCACGCTCGGCAAAATCATCGGCGGCGGCCTGCCGGTCGGCGCCTTCGGCGGCCGAGCCGAAATCATGGACTGGCTGGCGCCGCTCGGCCCCGTGTATCAGGCCGGCACGCTCAGCGGCAATCCGCTGACCATGGCCGCCGGCATCGCCGCGCTTAATCTGCTGGAGGAGGTCGATCCCTACCCGCGTCTCGAAAGGCTGGGCCGGCAGGTGCAGGGCGCGCTGCTGGCCGCGGCCCGCCAGAAGGGCCTGCCCCTGCAAGTGCCGCAGGTCGGTTCCATGTTTGCCGTCTTCTTCAACGCGAAGCCCGTGCGCGATTATGCCACCGCCCTCCGGAGCGATGCCAAACTCTTCGCCCGGTTTTTCCATGGCTGCCTTGAGCGCGGCGTCTATCTGCCGCCGAGCGCGTACGAAACCGCCTTCCTGAGCACGGCCCATGAAGGTCCCGCGATCGACCGCGCCTGTCAGATCATGACCGAGGCATTCAATGCGCTCTAAGTTCCGCCGCGATGGGACGTAGAATGATCCGATGAACCGATCGCTGCTGAGCCTGTTCGGCGTGCTTTGCGCCGCCCCCGCCCTGGCGCCGGCGCAGCCGGTCGGGGCGCCGATCATGCGGCTTGGGGAGATCCGGCCCGGCATGAGGGGCGAGGTCTGGACCGTCTTCCATGGCATCCGGCCGGAGCCATTCACGGTCGAGGTAGTCGGAGTCATTCGCAATGCCCTGGGCCCGGGAAAGAACATCATCCTGGGCCGGTTGACCGACGCGCGGGTGCAAAAGATGGGGGCGGGCGCGGGGATGAGCGGCAGCCCGCTTTATATCGACGGCCGGCTCGCCGGCGCCCTGTCCTACCAGTTGCAGCGCTTTGAAACGATTCCCCATGCCGGGTTCACGCCCATCGAGGATCTGATGGAGGTCAGTCGTCTGCCCGATGTGCCGCGAGATTCGCTCCGCGAGCCCATTCCGTTCGGATTACCGGATTCCGTCGGCCGGCTCCGCTCCACGGGCGGCCCGGTGGCAGCCGCCGGGCTGGATTCACCGTTCCAGGCGTTGACCCCGGTGTTCACCCTGAGCGGAATCGACCCGGAGGTGGCCTCGCTGTTCGCGGCGCAATTCAGCGCCTTGGGGCTCAACACCGCCGCGATCGGCGGCTCGTACGCTTTTCAGGCGGCGCCAGCCGGCGGGAGCCAGGGGCTGGAGCCGGCGTCCCGTGATTTTCCCAAGACCCTGCGTCCCGGTGATGCCATCTCGGTCGCGCTCGCGATTGGCGACATCACGATCGCCGGTACGGGCACCGTCTGCCGAGTCGACGGCCAACACGTGCTCGCCTTCGGTCATCCGCTGATGCGCCTCGGTGCGGTCGACCTGCCGATGGCCGCTTCCGAGGTGATCACCATCCTGCCGAGCCTGATGAACTCCTTCAAAGTTGCCAATGTGGGACCGATCATCGGCACCATCAGCCAAGATCGCCTTTCCGCGGTTTACGGCGAAGTCGGCCGCCTGCCGGACATGATCCCGATCGAGGTCACGGTGCCCACCCATCGCGGGACGCACACCCTGCGCTTTGCCGTCGTGCGCCACCCGCAGATCGCGCCGGTGATCGCCGCCGCCGGGTTGACCCAAGCCATCATGGGTTCGAATGATGCCGGGCTCGCCGAGGGTTTCCGCATCCACCGGCAGGTGACTTTTCCCGGCGGCCGGACGGCGTCCGCCGACAACCTGTATGCGGGACCGCAGGGGTTTACCGCCGGGCTGGGTGAGTTCGTGCGCGATCTGACCGATTGGCTGCAAAACCCCTTCGAGCGCGTCCACCCCAGCAAGGTCGTCTTTGCGGTGGAGGCGCTCGACCACAACCCGCTTTCGACTCTTGAGGTCGTGCAGCTCTCCCGCGCAACCGCTGGCCCGGGAGACACGGTCCAGGTGACGCTCACCTGGCGCGACTACCAGCAGGTGCGGTCGACGCAGACGGTTAACCTGCCGATCGATCGCGCCTGGTCGGGCAAGGCCCTTGAAGTCGTGGTGGCGGGCGGCCCGCTGCTCGATGAACTCACCGGCCGCCCGCGCACCATGCAGGCGTCCCAGATCCGCAGTTTCGACGAATATCTGTCCGCACTTGAGGACAACCGCCGCACGGATGGGCTCTATGTGGCCGTGGTGGAGAAGGCCGAGGTCCTTCTCGACCAAACCCAGCCGACGTTCGACTACCCGGGTTCAATTTCCCGCATCGCGCACGCGGCCGACGAACAGCGTTTTCAGCGCCACGAGGCGGTCGTGCCGCTGTGGGAGCAACACCTGCTCGACGGCCGGGTGATTCCCGCCAATGTCCGGCGCCCGCTGCAGGTGACAGAGTAGACCGCGACAATGCCCGCGTACGTCCAACGATCGAGCCGACACCACCGCAGCGGCCCAACTCGCAATCCAGTCATGAACCGACCAAGTCGTTTTCCGTTTCGGCAGAGCTTTCTCGCATCCCTGGCGTTTTATCTGGCCAGCGCATCACCGGGCGCCGATCCGCTCACCAAGCGCCTGGAGATTGATTTCGGCCGGGATGTCGCCAGTCGCGAATTGAAGGGACTCGCCACGCGCTCCGACGGGCGCATCGTGCCCGGCCCGGCGCTGACGGAGCTGGCCGGCCCCGCGATCGGCGAGTTGCTGTGGACGCTCGAACCCGCCGGCGGCGCCGGCCGGGGCTGGCTCGTTGGCACCGGCCCCGAAGGCAGGATCATCGAAGTGGCTCTGAATGGCGTCACCTTCACCACGCGCGAGCTGGCGCGGCTGGCCGAGCCACAAGTCTTCGCCGTCAAGACCCTGCCCGATGGAACGCTGCTCGCAGGCACGTCGCCAACGGGTGCGTTTTACTTTTTGAAGAACGGCAAACCCTCCGCGCGCGTTGTGCTCCCGGTCGATTCGGTTTTCGACATCGTGCTCCTTTCGGACGTCAGCAGCAGTGCGCAACCCTCCACCCAAGGCTCGAAGCCGACGATCTCCTCCGCCCTCGTGGCCACTGGTGGTCCCGGCCGCATCTATCGCGTCGATCTGGCGAAATTCGCGGCTGCCGGCATCAACGCCGCCAGGATCACCGATCCCGCGCAGCTCGCCGCCAAAGGCATCACGCTCTTCGGGGAGATCCGCGACCACAACGTCCGGCGGCTCGCGCTGCTGCCCGATGGCAGGATTGCCGCCGGCTCCGCGCCCAAGGGAAATGTCTATCTGTTTCCCGCGCCGGGCGCCGCGCCCGCCGGACCCTCCGCGAAAATGGCTGCGCCGGTCATTTTGCAGGAAAACCGCGAAGCCGAGGTCACCGACCTGCTGAGCGAGCCGAACGGAGATCTCTACGCGAGCATTGTGTACTCCGTCGCCTCTGGCGAACGCCGTATCACCCGGCCGGAGTCTCTCCCGAAACCCGCCCCGGCCGCTCCGGGCAGCCCGGAGGCCGCGCCGGGCACTCCCCCGCCCGCGGCACCTGCGCCGCCGCCGGTGCCCGAGGCCCCCCGACCGGAGCGGTTTTCCGGCCGCAGCGCGGTGTTCTATTTTCCCGCCGACGGCTTTCCGGAGCAGCTGTTCTCGCGGAGCGGTCTGGCCTTCTACCGGCTCGCCCGTCATGGCGACCTCCTGCTGGTGGCAGCTGGCGAGCAGGGCGAGGTCCTTGGCTGGGACCTGAAGAACCGGATGAGCCTGACTTTTGCCGGCAGCGTTGGCTCACAACTCAATGGACTGGTCGCTCTGCCCGGCTCCACCGGCGGGTTTCTCCTTCTGCGGAACAACGCGCCGGGCCTGGCGCGGCTCGACTTCGCCGGTATGGCGACGCGCCAGCTGGAGACAAACCGCCTCGATTTGGGTCTTCCCGCGGAATTGGGGAATCTGCGGTTTGCCAAGCTGCGCAACATCGCGCTCGAGGCAGTCCAGGTGGAGGCGAAAACGAGTCTGGGCTCGGACGAGACCGAGGGCTGGACCGATTGGACCAGGCTCGCCATCCGCGACGGCGCCCACTACGGCGCCGGGTTGCGCGGCCGCTACTTGAAATTGAAGGTCGCGGTTCCCGCCGGTGCGCAGGACTTCCAGATTGACACCGCCACCTTATATCACCTGCCGCAGAACCGCCGGCCCGTCCTCACCGACTTTCGCGTGCTGCCGCCCAATCTGGCGCTTAATCCCGCCCCCGAATTCTCACCCCCGCCGTTCACCACCCTCGGCCAGATGATCACTCCCAACCAGCCAACTCCTGGCGGGGAAGGCACGCCGGATGGTAAACGCAAGAACGGTTTTCTTGGCAGCCAGTTGGTGGCCGAGCCCGGCAGCCAGGTCGTCTACTGGATGGTCGCCGATGCCGACGGCGACACGCTCGCCTACACGTTCTCCATCAAACGGGCTGACGCCGCGGAGTGGACCGACCTCGCCGTCAACATCGGCGATAATTACCTGCAGTTCGGCACCTCGGCTCTGCCCGACGGGCTCTACCTCACCCGGCTGATTGCCGCCGAGCAGGCGCCCCGCCCCGCGACGCAGCGCCTGCGCGTCGAATTTGAAACCGACAATCTGGTCGTCGATCACACGCCGCCGGAGATTCTCGACGCCGCTGTGCGGCGCGACGGCGCGAGTCTGTTCGTGACGGTGCACGGGCGCGACGCGCTCTCCTTGCTCGATGGGGCCGAGTTTGTCTTCAACAACGGATACCGGGAACGCGTGCGGCATCCGATGGACGGCATCAACGATGGCCGTGAGGAGACCTACGAGCTGCAGATTTCCGGCGCCAAGGTGATCGGTGCCACCTCGGTGGAGATTCATCTCTCCGACGAACCCGGCAACGCGGTCGTGCGCCGGCTGGTGCTGCCGTAAGCCGCCGCCCGGCGGTTGGAGCGCGCGCCCTGCCGCAGCGGGCGCTCCGGCGTTGCCGCGATCGATTCGTGGCGGCAGCCGCGATGTCAACTATTAGTTGACAAGTTCCTCCCGCCTGAGCCCGCCTGGCCTCCACGCCCCCACGAGCGGTTCAGCGCACCGGGGCGCCGGCCGGTTTCAGCGCGACGGACGGCTCTTCGTACAGCATGGGCTGCCGCCGGCCCGCAAGGACCACAATGCACAACTCTGTTCAACCTTGAACAAAGTTGTGCACGGACAGACGAACCCGCCAAAGAGGAGGACTTCCACGCACCCGCACGCACATCTGACCGTTGCGGCAGGCGCGGGCGCACCGCGTATGCCCGCGGAGCGCGGCGGCGGTTGACCGCCTGTGAGCCGATCTACTTCGAAGCCTCGGCCACCGGTTTCAGCGGGACGTACGGCTCTTCGTGCAGATTGGGCTGCCGCCGGCCCACGAGGAGCTCCACCCACCCACGCATCGACGCCAGCACGACCAGGGCAACCAGCACCAGGAATACCCCGGTGACGACGGCATCCACGTGATTGTTGAACGCCTGCTGGCGCCAATCGGCAATTTGCGCGGCAGTGCCGCCCGCCGCAATCTGCCGCTCATAGCTGACGGCAAGGCTCAGGAAGCCCAGGCGCGGTTCGGGTGAGAAAATCTTCATCCAGCCGGCGGTCATCGTGACGGTAAGAAGCCAGGCCAGCGGCAACAGCGACACCCATAGATATCGCTTCCGGCCCATCTTGATGAGCACGGTGGTTCCGAGGGCAAGCGCGATGACCGCGAGCAACTGGTTGGCCACGCCGAAAATGGGCCAAAGCGAATTGATGCCGCCCAGCGGGTCGACCACGCCCTGGTAGAGAAACCAGCCCCAGGCCGCCACAAATGCCGCGCTGGCAATCCAGTTGCCGGTCGCGGAACGCGTCTCTCCCAGCGGGCGCCAAACGTAGCCCAGGAGGTCCTGCATCAGGAAACGGCCCACGCGCGTGCCGGCGTCGATGGTGGTGAGGATGAAAAGCGCCTCAAACATGATGGCGAAGTGGTACCACAGCGCCAGGGCGGCCTTGCTGCCAAGCACGCCCGCGAACATGTGCGCCATGCCCACGGCAAAGGTGGGCGCGCCGCCGGTGCGGCCAACCATGGTGATCTCGCCCACCGAGTCGGCCAGCTCCCGCATCTGCGCCGCCGTAACGGGGAAACCCAGCGCCGTGACCTGCTGGGTCACCGCCGTGATGTCGCCCTTGATGTTGATGGCGAAATACTGGCCCGGCTCCAGCGCGGCCGCCGCAATCAGTGCCATCACGCCCACCAGCATCTCGGTGATCATGCCGCCATACCCGACGAACCGGATGTCGCTCTCCCGGGCGAGCAGTTTCGGGGTGGTTCCCGAGGCGACAATGGAATGAAAGCCCGACACCGCGGCGCAGGCGATGGTGATGAAACAAAACGGGAAGACCGGGCCGGCGAAGACCGGGCCACTGCCGTCAATGAACCGGGTGAGCGCGGGCATGCGCAGCGGCGGAGCCAGCAGCACGATGGCCAGCCCGAGCAAGGCGACCGTGCCAAGTTTCATGAACGTGCTCAGGTAGTCCCGCGGCGCGAGCAGGAGCCACACGGGCAGCACCGAGGCCAGGAAACCGTAGCCCATGATCCACCAGGCGAGCGTCGTCCCCTTGAGGGTCAGCGCGTCCGCCAGCATCGTGCCGTGAATCCACTGGCCCCCGGCGACCGCCAGCAGCAGGCCGGCGAAACCGAACACGCTCACGAGCCCAATCTTTCCCGGTGTCAGATAGCGCAGGCTCAGTCCCATGAGCACCGCGATCGGCATGGTCGCAGCGATGGTGAACAGGCCCCAGGGACTCTCGGCCAGCGCCTTCACCACGACGAGGGCCAGCACCGCGAGCAGGATGACCATGATGGCGATAATGCTGATCAGGGCGAGAAAGCCCGCCAAGGGCCCGACCTCCTCGCGCACCATCTGGCCAAGCGATTTGCCTCGCCGGCGGATCGAACAGAACAGGATGATGGAGTCGTGCACGGCGCCGCCGAGGGTCGCACCGATGAGGATCCACAACATGCCCGGAAGGTAGCCGAACTGCGCGGCCAGCACCGGTCCGACGAGCGGACCCGGTCCGGCGATCGCCGCGAAGTGGTGTCCAAACACGATCCAGCGGTTGGTCTGAACGTAATCACGGCCGTCTTCATGCACGACGGCTGGCGTCGCGCGCAGCTCGTCGACGGTCAGCACCCGGGCCATCAGCCAGGCACTGTGGAAGCGCCAGGCGACGGCGAACACGCATACGGCGGCCACCACCATCCAGAGCGCGCTGACCGGCTCATTCCGCGTCCAGGCAAGAAGCGCGATCGAGGCGGTGCCGACCAACACGACCAGCGTCCAGATCAACACGCGGGACCAACGGGGCAGGATCAAGCCTTTCATGAGGAGAGACGATGCTTCGCAAAGCCACGATGGTCACGCCACGCCGGTTTTCGATGAAAAACCCGGCGGCGGGCGCCCGGCCCATCATCTCGGGCCAGCCGCCCCCACAGCGCGGCCAGCTCCGGTCAGGTTCAGGTCGGCCGGTTCCCGGCGATGGATTGAACTCGAACAGGCGCAGTCATCGTGGTTCGCTCATCCCAACCCGTCACCTCCCATGGCTGTTTCGAAACCCGCGGTTCCCGCCAGTGCTGATTCCGTGATGCGCCTGTCCCGCGCCTTTATGGAGTCGCGCGTGCTCCTCACGGCGGCGGAGCTCGACCTGTTCACCGAACTCAGCCGCCATCCGCGGACGGCCGCGGCGCTGGCGGAAGCCCGTGCCTGGCAGCCCCGGCCGCTTGCCGTGGTGCTCGATGCCCTCGTGGCGATGGAACTGCTGTCGAAACAGGACGGAGTCTATCGCTGCGAGCCAACGGTTGGGGAGCAACTCTCCGCGAGCAGTCCCACCTCGGTTTTGGCCAGCGTGCGGCACGCGGCCGTCCTGTGGGACCGCTGGTCGACGCTGACCACCCGGGTGGCCGGCGGCGCACCTGGCCCCCGTTCGGATGACGCGCGGGCGTTCATTGAGGCGATGCACGCGGTCGCCCGCCCGCTGGCTCCGCGAATGGTCGCGGCGGTCCGACCCGCCGGCACAAAGCGCCTGCTCGATCTGGGGGGCGCCTCCGGCACCTACACGCTGGCATTCCTGGAGGCGGTTCCCGGGCTGCACGTCACGCTGTTCGATCGGCCCGAGGTCATTCCGCTGGCCCGCGAGCGGTTGGCCGCCGGCGACTGTCTCGACCGGGTGACGCTCGTGCCCGGAGACTATCTGGCCGACCCGCTGCCGGGCGGACAGGACCTCGCCTGGCTGTCCGCCGTGATCCATTCCAACGGACCGGAGGAGAACCTGGCGTTGTATCGCCGGGTGTTCGCCGCCCTGGTGCCCGGCGGACGGATCGTGATTCGCGACCACGTGATGAACGAAGACCATACCGCCCCACGGGCCGGCACGCTGTTCGCGATCAACATGCTCAGCGCCACGTCGCGCGGTCGGACCTACAGCTATCGCGAGATTGCCGGGGCGCTGGCCGAGGCGAACTTCACCGGCGTCCGCCTGCTGCAGGGCGGCGAATCGATGGACGCGCTGGTGGAAGCCCGCAAGCCGGTCTGAAGCGGCGGCGGTCGCGCCCTTCACAATTCTGCTTGTCGTTGGTTTCACCCCGGACAAAACTCCCGCGTTCGGCGCGCCGGGCATTCGCGGTTCACCCGCCGTTTCCCCGCCAACCGTCCGGAGATCAATCAGCCGATGAACGAGCACACGATCAGCGTAACGCGACCCGTCGAACGGGCGCTCGAGCGGGTCAAGCAGGTGCTGTTCCGGCCCTTCGATCTGGGTAAGTGGTTCGCGATCGGGTTTTGCGCGTGGCTGGCCTATCTCGGGCAGACGGGGGCCGGGTTCAATTTCAACACGTTCGGAAGAAAGCACGCGAGCGGAGCGGATTTTCGGCAGCAATTCGACCGGGTTCAGGATTATGTAATGGCCAACCTCTATTGGATCGCGCCGCTGGCGGTCGCCGTCGTCGTTTTCTGTCTCGCCCTGTGGGTGCTCCTCACGTGGTTGCACAGCCGGGGGGAATTCATGTTTCTTCACTGCGTCGCGGTGAACCGCGCGGAGATTGCTTTGCCATGGAGCGAATTTGCCCACGAAGGCAACAGCCTGTTTTGGTTCCGCCTCGGAATCGGCCTGCTTTCGATGGTGGTGATCTGGCCGCTGCTGATCCTCGGTGGGCTGACGGTCTTTCACATGGCGATGGACGAGAGCTGGAATGTTCACGGAGTGGCGACCGCGGTCGGCTTCGGGCTGGCCATGGTGTTTGCGGTGGTTGTTTTCGGAATCATCAGCAAGCTCACGAACGATTTCGTGATTCCCATCATGCGCCTGCGGCGCCAGCGATGTCTCGCGGGCTGGGCGGCAATCCGCCGCCTCTTTTCGCGCTATCTGGGGGAACTGGTGCTCTATTTCCTGTTTCAGATTGTCCTCGGTATTGCCATCGTTTTCATCGTGCTGGCCGCCGTGCTCGTGACTTGCTGCGTGGCGGGATGCTTCCTTGCCCTCCCCTATTTGGGGACGGTGCTGCTCCTGCCAGTGCTGGTCTTCAAGCGGGCATACTCCCTTCACTACCTGGCGCAGTACGGCGCGGAGTACGACGTGTTTTCGCCGCCCGCACCACCGACGGGCGCGGCACCCTCCCCACCGATTCCGTGACGGGACCGGCGCGGGGAGAACCCCGGACTTCCCGGCGCTTCAGACGGGCGGCTTGGGCGCCGCCGACAGGACCCTCTCCAACCGCGCCAGCAGCGTTTCCACCGCAAATGGCTTGGCGAGGAATCCCGCAAGCTCCAGCCGGCTGATCTTGCTGGTCAGCGCCTCGTCGCCCGCGCCGCTGATCCCGATGACCCGCACTCCGGGGTCGATCTTCCGCAACTGCTGAACCAGGGTCGGCCCATCCATCTCCGGCATCATCATGTCGGTGATCACGACGCGGATGGCGGCCGGCTCGCGCTCGAACAGCGGCAACGCCACCGCGCCCCCGGAGGCGACCAGCACGCGATAGCCATGACGCTCCAGCACCCGGCGGATCAGCTCGCACACGGCCGCCTCATCGTCGACCACCAGGATGGTCTCCCCCTGCCCCTCGGGACTCCGGCCCGGCGCCGCCGCGGCGGAACCGACCTTGGGCCCGGTCGTGGCGGGCAGGTACAGCTCGAACCGCGATCCCTGCCCCACGGTGCTTAGGACCCGCACAAAACCGCCGTGGCTGCGCGTGATGCCGCTGACGGTCGACAGGCCCAGTCCCGTACCCTTGCCATGGGCCTTCGTGGTGAAAAAGGGCTCGAAAAGCCGCTCAAGATTCTCGGGGGCAATGCCGTCACCAGTATCCGATACACTGATACAAACGTGAAGACCGGGCTTCGCGCCCGGCGCCGCCTGGGCCATCTTCTCATCAACGGCGACCGCTTGCGCCGCCAGCGTCAGCACGCCGCCCGCCGGCATGGCGTCCCGGGCGTTCAAACAGAGGTTCAGAATCGCCTGATGCAGCTGGGTCGCGTCGCCGAGGACGAGGGCCGGCGTTTCCGGCACGCGGCGGTCGATCCGGATGTTCTTCGGAAACGTTTCCCCGGCCATCCTCGCCATCTCCTCGAGGAACAGCCCCGGCGGCAGCGGCACCCGCTCCCCCTGCACGCCCCGGGCGAAGGTCAGCACCTGCTTGACGATGGCCGCGCCGCGCCGGACGCTGGTCTCCATCGTATCCAGCAGCTTCCGGCTGTCGCGGCTGAGGTTGTCCGTCCGGAGCAGCGGCATGGCCATCAGGATCGGCGTGAGCACGTTGTTCAGGTCGTGCGCGATGCCGCCGGACAGCGCCCCCAGGCTCTCGACCCGCTGGGCTCGCAGGAACTGGGCTTCGAGCTGCTTCTTTTCCGTGATATCCGTGGCGATGGCGAACACCGCCCGCGGCTGCCCCTGTTCGCCGCGCACGAGCGTCAGCCGCGTAAACACCATCACCTCGCGTCCGGCCTTGGTCCGTTGGCGCCGTTCGCCGGTCCAGTTGCCCTGCTCGACCAGTCCCGCCGTTTGGTCCCCCGCCGTCTTCGCGTCGGCGGAGAACAAGTCCGCGGCATTGCGGTTCAGCACCTCGGCCAAGGTCCACCCGTACAGGCGCTCGGCACCCTGGTTCCAGTAGAGGATGGCACCGTCGAGGGTCGTGACATAAATCGCATCATTGGCGGTATCGAGCAACTCCGCCTGTTCCCGGATCTTCGCCTCGGCCTGCCGGTTCGCGGTGGTGTCGACGATCACCCCGTCCCAGACCGTGGTGCCGTCCGGCAGAGAACGCGGCGTTGACATGCTCCGCATCCAGACCGTCCGGCCTCCGATCAAGCCGCGTCCCTCCCAGTCCCACGCACAATGCTCGCGGATGGTGGTGGCGAGCCGCGCGTTGAATTCCGCCCGGTCGTCCGCGTGGATCATCCGGAACAGCGCGTCGGGATCGGCCAGAATCGCCGATGGTTCGAGGCCGAGCACCATCCGGATGCTCTCACTGACATATTGAAACCCGGTCAGTCCGTCGGGCCGGGCGGCGAACCGGAAGATGATGCCGGGCATGTTGGCCGAAAGGCTGGCCAGCTGGGCGGACTGCTCCGCCAGCCGGGCCTCCGTGCGTTTCTGCTCCGTGACGTCCTGGATCACGCCGATGACAATGCCGTTGGCGCGGTCGTATTCCGCGACGGAACGGATGTCCACAATCGCCCCGTCCGTGCGGCGGGAGATCTGAAACTCCATGGCGTAGGGTTTGTCTCTTTCGATCAGGTCGTGCAGCGCCTGGTTCAGCGCCGCCCGGAACTCCGGTCGCGGGACGGTCTGAATATCGGCAATGGTGTATTGGCGATCGTCGAAGCCATAAATGCGCCGCGCCTCCGGTGACGCCCAGACCTGGTCGTTCCGAAGGTCAAACGCCCAGCTCCCGGCCTGCCCGATGCGTTCGGCATGCTCGAGCCATTGGCGGACGCGGTGCATCTCCTCCTCCGTCCGCCGGCGTTCCGCGATGTTGCGGACCACTCCGATCATCTGCACCACCCGGCCAGCCTCGTTCGACATCAGCGTGGTGACCACTTCGACGGGCACCAGGGAGCCGTTCCTGTGCAGCAGGTCCATGGTATCGGTCTGGACCCTGACCGATTCGTCGCCCGCCTCGAGAGCGGCGATGCGCCGCGGCAGGATCTCCGCCGCGAACCGGGCAGAGACCGGCGCGAGCGGGCTGGTCTCGCCGCGCGCCATCACCTCCTCGGAGGTGAACCCGATCAGCCGGCAGACGGAAGGACTGAGAAAACTGTACCGGCCGGATGCCAGGTCCCGGATCCAGATCAGGTCGGCGGAGTTCTCGCCGATGAGCCGGAGGTGTTCATCCCTCGCCCGCAAGGCGACCTCGATGTGTTCCCGGGCCTGCGCATCCCAGCGCATCAGCAGGTAGAGCAGGAGCGCGCTGCCGAGTACAAACGCCCAGCCCTTGTAGTTCTGGATCCGCGTCAGCAGGTGCGGGTCGGTCACCACGGCGGCGAGCAGCCAGTCGGAAGAATAGATCCACAGTCCGCCACAAAGCGCATAGATGCCCGCGATCCTGAGGGCTGAGCGGCGGCCGACCCGTTTGGCCCGCCGGGCGGCAAGAACAGCCCCACTGCCGTCCCCCAGGGGAGACCGGGGCGGCACCACGCCCGCCCGACTTTCCGGGTGGTCGCGGCGGGGCGCTGCTGGCTCGAATGGCGGCGACTGCATGGGTGGGATCGTCAGTGGTGGCCGGCGATAAAATCATCCCCCCTCATTATGGCAATGGCCTTCGCAAGAAGGCCGCCCCGGACCCTGACGCCCATGACCGGTGGCTGGACGGTGAATCCCGCCGCCTCCCAGCCGGGCTCTTGAACCAGAACTGTGGTTGTCCCAGCGGAACATAAACCGCTAGCGGCATGAAGCAGGAAGCCTTCTGCTGGCCAGCAGAACGGCCGATTTCTCCCTCTGCAATCCCCCTCCGCCGGGCCTGTTATGAAGGTCGTGCGCACCGGTCGGCCGTAGCTTTATGCGCAGGCTGAAGCGCGCTTCCTGCCGAGGCGCGGGACCGGCTCAAGCCCGCGGGTGGGCCTGCTCGTAGATCTTCTTCAGATGGGCCACGCTGACATGGGTATAAACCTGGGTGGTCGCCAGATTGACGTGGCCAAGCAGTTCCTGCACGAGGCGCAGGTCGGCCCCGGCATTGAGAAGATGGGTGGCGTAGCTGTGGCGCAGTTTGTGTGGTGTCATGTCCATCGGCAGGCCGGCGAGCGCGAGGTAGCGCTTGAGCAGAAGCTGGACCTGGCGCACGGGCAGGCGTTCGTGGCGGGAGTTTATGATCACCGGCGCCCCCGGCGAGGTGTCGCGCGCAAACTCCCCGCGCCATTTCTGGAGCACCGCCAGCGCCATCCGGCCAAGGGGGCACAATCGCTCTTTCCGGCCCTTGCCCAACACCCGGGCCACACCGGTTTCGAAGTCAACTTGGCTGTAATTCAACCCGGTCAGTTCGCTGATCCGCAGGCCGCCGCCATAGAGCAGCTCGATGACCAAGCGATCGCGCCAAGCCGTGAAACCGTCCACGCTCTGGTTCTCAAGCAGCCGCTGCGGACCCGCCAGCAAATCGATCATCTGTTTTTCGGTCAGGAATTTCGGCAGCGGGCGGGCGAGTTTGGGCAACGGCACGCCGACGAGGGGATTGCGCCGCAGCCGACCGCGTTGCAGCCAGAACTTCCAGAAGGCGCGCAATCCCGAAACGTGGTTGTGGAGCGTGCGCCGGCCGTAGCGCCGCTGGCCCTCGATCACAAAGTCGCGGATCTCCCGGGCTTCCAGCCGGTCGAGCCCGCGGTCGGCGAGGCCGCTGCGGTTCAGCCAGCGCCAGAAATCCTCAAAAGCCTGCCGGTAGTTCCGAACGGTGTAGCGCGAATAGCGGCGCTCCTTGGCCAGGTGATCGAGGAACGGCGTGAGCCATAGCGCGGCGATGTCGGCCGGGATGGTGGTGACCGTGGCCCGAGGTCCGCTGTCGCCCGCGGGGTTCATGGCGGCATGGCGGAGTCTAGGCGGAGGCGCCTCCGACCCGGACCTCCACCTCGCGCATCACCCGCACAGTCTCTTTGCGCAGGGCGCCCTCCGGATCCAGGTCCTTCACCCGGGCGGCCGCCGCCAGCTCGAAGAGCCCGCGGCCGAGCGTATCCTCGCTCAGGCCGGCGCCGAGCTCGCGGATCCTCGCGACGTCGACCAATCCCGTGACCGGGAGCTGCTTCTTGTCGAGCTGTTTCCAAACTGCTTCGGCAAACATGAGGGCCGGCAGTTGCGGGGGCAGATGTTTGAACACGGCCGGCTCGGTCTTGCCGGCGGCCTGCCTCTCGGTCCGCTTGATGGCGTCCCACTGCACGAGGACCTCTTCGGAGGTCCTGAGCCGGTCGGGGCCGAAGACATGCGGATGCCGCCGCACGAGCTTCTCGTTGATCTCATTGGCCACGTCATCGAAAGTGAACTCGCCCTGCTCCGCCGCCAGCTGCGCATGGAAGATCACCTGCACGAGCACATCGCCGAGCTCCTCGCGCATGTGGGGGAGATCGCGGCGCTCGATGGCGTCGAGCAGCTCGCTGCATTCATCGATGAGGCAGCGGGCGAGCGTCTGATGCGTTTGCTCCCGGTCCCACGGGCACCCGTCGGGCGCGCGAAGCCTGGCCACGGTTTGGCGGAGATCGTCAATGGCACTCATGCGGAAAAGCGGAGGTAACCACGAAACCTGCCAAACACACCAAAAAAAGTTTCCCTTTGCGCATGCTTCCGGTGTTTCGTGGTGCCTGCACATGGACAAGCTCGCCGAGATCATGGCGCACAAGCGCCGGGAAATCGCCCCCCTGGTGCGCCCGGTGTCCTCGGCCGAGCTGGCCCGGGCCGCCGCGGGCCGGCCCGGGCCGCCGTCCCTGGCGGCCGCACTGCGTCGGGGCGACGGCCGGCTTGCGATCCTCGCGGAATTCAAGCGCTGCTCGCCCTCGGCAGGCGAGATCAGGGCTGGTATTTCGCCAGGGGAGCAGGCCGGGAAATATCAGGCAGCGGGAGCCGACGCGCTGTCCATCCTCACTGATTCAAAGTATTTCGGTGGTTCGATCGAGGACCTGCGCCAGGTGACAGCTTATTCTCGGCAGGTGCCGCCCGCCCTGCCCTGCCTGCGCAAGGATTTCATGGTGCACCCGATCCAGGTGCTCGAGGCCTGCGAGGCCGGCGCCAGCGCCATTCTTCTCATCGTGCGGGCGCTGGCGGCGGACGAGCTCCGCGCCCTGCATGACGCCGCGCTGGCCGCCGGGCTGGGCGTGTTGTTTGAGATCCACGACGAGGCTGACCTGGAGACGGCCCTCCGTCACGGGGCGAAGATGATTGGCGTGAACAACCGCGACCTCACGGTGTTCAAGACGGATCTGGCGATCAGCGAGCGACTCATTCCGCGCTTTCCCCCGGACATCGTTGCCGTCAGCGAAAGCGGCATTCTCACCGGCCGCGAGGCGGCCCGAGCCCGGGCCGCCGGCGCCCACGCTGTCCTGGTGGGTGAAGCCTTGATGAAGGCGCCCGATCCGGCCAGCCTCATTGCGGAATTCCGGATGGCATGATCACGGGGGCAGATCCTTCCCTCCCAGTCACGCCTCCCGGGGTGCTTTCGGGAACGCCCGCAGCGATTGACCGCGGAGGACTGATGGGAAACCGACCGACACCATGCCACTGACACCGACCGAAACCCTCGCCTTGCTGGACCACCTCGGTCTCAGGCCCAAGCGGTTTCTTGGGCAGAATTTCCTCGTCGACGGCAACATCGTCCGCAAGTCGCTCGAGCTCGGCGAGGTCCGACCAGGCGAGGCCATCGTGGAGATTGGCCCGGGGCTAGGCACGCTGACTTCGGCCCTGCTGGATGCGGGCGCCGAGGTCTGGGCGGTTGAGAAGGATCGCCGGCTAAGCGAATATCTCATGGCGACGCTTCCGCCACGGTATCCCGGGCGTCTGCACTTGGTGGAAGGCGACGCTGTCCAGGCCCCGCTGGCCGGGCTGCCGAGAGAGCGCGCGACGGCGGGCTTCAAGATCGTCGCCAATCTGCCATATGCGATCTCCACTCCATGGATGGATGCCGTCCTTTCCGGTCCGCCACCCACCCGCATGGTGTTGATGCTCCAGCGGGAGGTAGCTGACCGTTACGCGGCGCGGGCCGGCACCAAGGCCTTCGGGGCCATCTCCATTTTCCTGCAGGCGGCCTACGATTTCGCGCCCGGGCATCGGGTTGCCGCTGCCTGCTTTCATCCGCGTCCTGAAGTCGATTCCTGCCTGCTGGTGCTCGAGTGCCGACCGGCACCGTTCTTCTTCGCCCCGCCAGTCAAGGCCCTGATCCGTCTTGGTTTTCAGCAGCGGCGCAAGCAGATCGGCTCGCTGTTGCGAACCCGGCTGGCGGACGGTGCCCGCGCGGCCTGGCTCGCCGATCTGTCTGGCGCCGGACTCGGCCCCCACGCCCGCCCGGAGCAAATTCCAGTGGCACTTTGGAAAAAACTGCGAGTCACATGAGGGTGCGCATGTCATGATTGCGTAGGGACTTGAAATGGAGACACTTTCGTAGTTGAATTGAGTCTGGCCTATGAAACTCCGCGTCTTTCTGGTTCTTCCTATCCTCAGCCTAGGTCTGCCCCGGGTCCTGGCCCAGACAGCAACGCAAGCGGACGACCGGCCGGAGGCTGCGCATTCCTCTGCGGCGCAGCTCTACGGGAAGCTCGACGGCGATACCTACATTTCCGGGACCGCCCTCTTCAAGATCAAGATCCCCGTCCTGCCCCAGCTGGGCGGTGCCATCTCCGACACTCCCAATATCGTCACCTTCGATGATGACTTCAGCATCCATACCAGCGTCGGTGCCTTCGCGCTCTCGCGGGAGGTGAGGTGGGAATACGATGCCCGGGGGGCGAAGGATTTTCTCGTCTATTTCTTCACCAGTTTTGTCATGCCCGACTTTGTGACCCGCTTTCCGGGAGCCCGCGCGGAGGACAACGCCATTTTTCTTCCGAAATGCCAGGACGGCGCGCTGCTGATCTTTGCCCTGCTGCCGGGCGGGTCGTTTTTCGAACAGCGGGCCAAGCTCTCCGCCTCCATGCCCCCGGTGGTTGCCAAGCGCGGCAACCTGTGCTTCGTCAAAAACGGTTGTTTTTTTGTCATCAGCACCGAATTGGCGGAACGCGCGATCGAGCGGTCGACCTATAAGAAGACCCCCGAAGAAGAAGACGCCATTCTCCGCGAGCGACTGTTGAATCTTCTGGGGAGAATGCAGTTGATCCCGCCGCCGCCCGAGGGGAAGAGCTGAACCGGCTCCCGGCCGTGACGCCGGCGGACAAAAACCCTGCCTTCCATGGCGTCGCTTCGCGAACCTTCTCCTCACACCCGCGATGCCGTCGCGGCCGATCTGCCCGCGATTGTTGCGATTTACAACGCCACCATCCCCGGTGGGATGGTGACCGCCGACACCTCGCCGGTGAGCGTGGAAGACCGGGTGTCCTGGTTCCGAGCCCACGCGCCGGACCGCCGGCCGATCTGGGTCGTCGATGATGAAGCCGGCGCCATCTGCGCGTGGCTCAGCTTCAGCGATTTTCATCCCCGGCCAGCCTACCATCCCACCGCTGAGGTCAGCGTGTATGTGACCGAATCCCACCGCCGGCGCGGGCTGGCGGGTTTTTTGCTGCGGCAGGCGATCGAACGCGCGCCAGGCTTCGGGCTCAAGGTGCTGGTCGGTCTTGTCTGGGACCATAACGAACCCAGCTTGCGGTTGTTTGGCAGGCATGAATTCAGGCGCTGGGGTCACCTTCCGCGCGTCGCGCTGCTGCACGGCGTCGAGCGCGATCTCGTCATCGTTGGCCGCCGCGTTGCTCCGTGACGGGGCCGCCGACGCGCGGTGCCGGCAGTTCCGCGGACATCGGGACGCGACTTGCGAAACAGCGGAGTTTATGGCACGGTGCGATGCGGCGACGCATGGATCTGCGCAGTATAGTCGAAGAAATTGCCGGCCAGGCCGATGACTTTCTCGCTGGCGCGGCCGACCGCAAGGAAGCCCGGGCAGGAATCGCCGAGCTGCTGACTACCGACTTTCCGCAGCTTGGTCCAGCCGAGCGGACCCAGGTCACCGGCAAAGTGATGGCCATCCTCGAGCAAGAGGGCTTCTTCGAAGCTGGCATCGGTGGTACAGCGCCGTGGGACGATGCCGGCCGCGAGCCGCCCGAGCCGGCCTGAGGCGCCGGGTCTTTCGCCAGAGCAGAGGCCCGGCTTTCACGCGGGCTGGTCATCCGTCTCGCCGCCCGACGACTCCTTTTCCTTGGGTGGCGGATGTGAGGCGTCGAGGCGCCGCAGCTCCTGCCTGGCCAGGGCGTACTCGACGAACGAACTGACCCCGGTTCCCAGGCAGCTGTGCAGGTCGCGGCGGGCCTCGGCGATCTCGCCGCGGCTCAGCGCCAGCTCCGCGCGAACGAAATAGAGCTCGCACTCCTGCTCGGAGTAGCGCAGGCCGCCCGGCCCATCCAGCCGGGCGAACAGGGCTTTTTCGTCGATGCGTCCAGCGAGAAAATCGAGCAGGGCCGCGCCCCACGCGTCCCGTTTGCCCGCCTTGAGATCAAGCCGGACTCCTCCCGGTTTGCCCTGTCGGATCCGGGCGAGGTGGTGCATGATTCGGGCGTAGGCGAAGCCGGGATCAAGCCGGGCCGCCCGGCTGTAGGCCTCCTCGGCCGCGGCAAAGCGGCCTTGCTTGAACAGATGGTTGCCCCAGGCCTGCGCGTCCCCGGCGTTGCGGGACGCGCGCTTTTCCGCCTCGGCGAACACGGCGTCTGCCGCTTTGAAATCGCCGGCGTCGCTGAGGGTCACCGCGAGGCTGGTGCGCACGGCGTTGTTGCCAGGGTCCAGCTGGAGCGAGCGGCGGAGATCGGCCACGGCGTCGTCCTTTTGCAGGAGCAGCGCCCAGGCCTCGCCGCGTTCGCCGAAATCTGCGGCCAGCTCGGCCCCCTGGGCGAGGCCGGACTCAATCCAGTAGGACGTCTCGGCGACCTGCACCAGCAGGCGTTGTTCGAGCTGCGGGTGCACGGACAAGCCCTGGAGGTCAACCGGCGTGGCGCCTTCCTCGGTGTTCAGCCCGATCCACTGATGGCCGTCCGCGAACGCCTCGGCGCAGATCGCCGCCGCCTCCTCCGGCTTCACCAGGCGTTGCAGGCTGGCGCGGGCAAAGAGCTCGTCGAGGGGCAGGGAACCCACGCTCCAGCCGGCGAGCAGACTGCGAGCGACCAGCGCAAGATCATCGACGCCCGCCGCCTGTGCCAGGATGGAAAACCGCCTCAACACCTGGTCATCGCCCGTCGCTTTCTCCTCATCAATGAGTGTCCAGAGCGCACGAAGGTCCCGCTCGGCGGCCGGCTCCCGCCCAGCCTTGGCCGGATCAATGGCAAGGAAGGGGTCAGCCTCCGGCAAGGCGGCCGGACCGGCCGGGCCTGCCAGTCCCCGTTGCGCCGTCGCGAGATCCGCCAGGGCCGCGGGGTCCTGCGGCCACACCGCCAGCGCGGCCTGCGCCCGCTCCGCGAGCCCGGCAAACGCCTTCGTCGAGCGAAGCCGCTCGCGTTCGTGCGCGCTGCGCCGGCTTCCCTGGAGCACAAGCTGGGCATGGACGTCCAGACGCACCAATTCTTGGCGATGGTCCAGCGCCATCCGGCCGAAATTGATCGCGAGCGTGGCAATGCGATCGGCCCGGGCGATATCTCCGGCCGCCAGCAGCAGGCTGACATGCAGGCGGGCCATCAGCGGGTCGCCGGGAGCGATCTCGTAGAAGGCGTTCCAGAAATGCGGATTGTGATCAACCAGCCGCCCGGAATCGATGGGCGGAGAGCCGGGGATGGTCCTCGTGGCGCCCGCCACGGATCGCAGATCGGCGGCCAGCGCCGCCATCCCGGGAAAATCCGCGGAGGATTGCTCGGCCAACACGGGCAACAGATCCTCCACTTCCTTCCAGCCCACCTTTCGCACCATGTCCAGAAGCGTCTCGGTCTGCTTCAATGCCACGCCTTCCGCCGCCGGCCCGGAGACGGGCGGCGGGGAAGTCGGGACGGTCGTGCAGCCGGTGCCCATTGACAGGACGCCGCCGGCCAGAAGGAGCAGAATCGTTCTACGTGGTTCCACCATTGCCAGAATCATGCTTGGCAGCTCTGAGACCCAATGGATACGCGAAAGTGCGCATCGACGCAACCGCCGTCGCGTCACCGCAGGGTTTGACCCCGGTGCCGCGGTGCCTTTGGTTGATGTTCATGCCTGCCGCTTCCGCCTCGCATCTCCCGGCCGCGCCGTCGCTTTGCGTCCTTCTCGCGTTTGACGAGGGCAACCGGCTGGCGGTGCGCCGGGCCGGATCCCGGCTCGGGCTCGCGTTCGTGGGTCCCAGCATGGAAGTGGCGGCCCAGCGTTTGGAGGGGCATTTTCGGTCCCACACGCCGTTCGCCGAATACTTCACTGCTGCAGCGGGCGGGGTTGATTATCGTGTTTTCTTCTCCCAGGTCACCGGAACCCCCGCCGACGAAGAGGTGCGGCTTCTTTCGCTGGAGCGCCTCGCCGCGCGCCGGGGCGACCTCGCGCCGTCGCTGATCGCGGTCCTGGACGGACTCGAACCTCATTTGATTGCGATCCCCTACCTGCACCTCGGAGAGAACGACTACATCTACCGCTTCCGGGTCGAACGCGAACGCAACCGCGGCATCTACTCGCAGGATTCCGCCGCCCGGGCCCTTTACCAGAGCCGGCTTTGCGAGGCCATCAAAACGGTCAATCGCACGCACGAACGATCCGCCGCCCGTCCCGGGACGCTCGATTTTGGCGCGGTGCGTTACGTAATTCCGAGCCATTTCGGCTTCTGCCTCGGGGTGAAGAACGCCATCGAACGAGCCTATGAAACTCTCGACGAGAATCCCGGCCGCCGGGTATTCATGCTGAGCGAGCTCATCCACAATCCGTTCGTCAATGACGACCTTCTTCGGCGCGGCCTGCGCTTTCTCCAGACCGACAAGGGTCGTCCTTTCACCACGGGCGGTCGACCGGCCCACCCCGGCGACCCCGAGCCGCTTCTGTGGAACACGCTGACGGACGACGATATTGTCATCATTCCGGCCTTCGGCGCCACCGACGAGGACAAGAGGAAGCTCATCCGCAAAGGCATCAGGGTCGCCCAATATGACGCAACCTGCATGCTGGTGGAGAAGGTCTGGAAGGCGGCCCGCACCTTTGGGCGCGAGGGGTACACGGTCATTATCCACGGCAAGGCGGAGCACGAGGAAACCAAGGCCACTTTCGCCAATTCCCGGCGCTTCGCCCCGTCGCTCATCATCCGCGGCCTCGACGAAGCGCGCCTCATCGGTGAACTGATTGGCGAGCCCACCCCCGCCCACCGGACCCGGTTCGAGGAAAAGTTCCGTGGCCTGACCACGCCCGGGTTCGACCCCGACCGCGATCTCGGGCGCATTGCCGTGGTCAACCAGACAACCCTGCTCATGAACGAGACCGTGGAGATCATCGACTATTTCCGCAGCGTGTACCGCCGGAAATACGGCGCCGCCGAGGGCGATGCGCACGTGGGAGGGAGCGGCAAGAAGGACACGCTGTGCTACGCTACCCAGGTCAACCAGGATGCCCTGAATCAGGCGCTCGCGGAACCGCTTGACGCCGCTTTTGTCATCGGCGGTCAGAACAGCTCAAACACCTACCAGCTCTTCCGGCTCTGCGAGCAAACCATCGGTGCGCGCGCCTATTTCATCCAGTCGGAGGAGAACCTCCGCAGCCGGGATGACGTCCAGCACTTCGTGTTTCCCGCCGCGGGCCTCGACCACACCGGCCGGATGGAGCGGCGGACGTTCCCCGCCGGGGGCGATCCGCTGCGGGTGCTGATCACCGGCGGCGCCTCCTGTCCCGATGGACTCATCCAGCAGGTGATCGCGCGGATCAACACCTTCTTCCCCGCTGACCGGCTGCGGCCCGTTGAAGACGTCCTGGCCAGCCTGCCGCAATCGGGCAGCGCGGCCTCCTGACCGCACCGCCGGCGCCCCCAGCGACAGTCATCCCATCCCGGGGAAGTCAGCCGCAGATCAGCGGCACGAAACGCACCGGCCAGAGGTACTCCCGGACGATCTCGTCCCCCAGTCTGCGCTCCAGACGCACCAGCACCTGCGCATCATTGGGTCCGCCGACCGGGACGATCATCCGTCCGCCGGCGCCGAGCTGCGCGAGGAGGGCCGGCGGGATGACCGCCGCCGCCGCCGTGACGATGATCGCATCGAATGGCGCCGCTTCGGGCCAGCCGAGGCCACCGTCGCCCTCGCGCACGCGCACATTGTCGTAGCCCAGCCGGGCCAGCCGGTCCGTGGCCGTCCGGGCCAGCTCCGGAATGCGCTCGACAGAATAGACCTCGCGGGCGATTTCGGCGAGGACCGCCGCCTGGTAACCCGAGCCCGTGCCGATCTCGAGCACCCGGCTTGCCGCCGTGAGGCGCAGCTGCTCCGTCATGTAGGCCACGACCGCCGGCTGGGAGATGGTCTGTCCGCACATGATCGGCAGCGCGCGGTCCGCGTAGGCCATTTCCCGCAATTGCCCTGGGACAAACTCCTCCCGCGGCACCGCATCCATGGCGCTGAGCACGGCGGGATCGGAGACCTCCTCCAACCGCAGGCGGCTGTTCATGGGGCCACCTTGGCGCATCGCGGGCCAAAAGTCGAAACCGGAAACGGGAGTCGCCTCAGAAGCGCAGGGTAATGCCGGTTGTCAGGCCGGAGGCGGTCCCCATGTCGATCGTGGCGGTCCGGCCCCCCGCCGTCTGCTCGAAGCTCTTGCTCTTCTGAAAGGTGCCTCCGAGATAGAATCCGGTGCGCTCGGTCAGCCAATACTCGGCGTCGAGGTCGGCATAGAAGGCCGGCAACACCACATTGCGATGATCCAAATCGGCGGTCTGCACCGGGGAGAGAACCTCGTCCAGGTCAATCTCCTCACTCGCCACGTAGTCGGCGCCAACATAGGCCAGCGCGGCGCCGGCTCCGAAACTGATCTTCAATCTTTCTGTGAGGGGGATCTGAAACATCGGCCCGAGGCGGAAGGCATAGTAAGCCCCTTTGACCTGCCAGTGGCCGATTACGTTGGCCGTGCCGAGGGTGGTCGTGCGGGTCGGCTGCTGGCTCAGCAGAAGGCTCGTCGCCGAATTCGCGGTTAGGGGATTCCCGTTGGCGTCGTAGACCGTGTTACCGTTTACATCAACCACGTTCACGGTCGCGCCGGTGGGCGCGGTGTAAGGCAACGTGGATGGCGGCGTCTGCCCGTTGAGAGAAAAAACATCGGTGAGGGAGACCAGTTGCGCCGGGATGGTGCCGCCCGCCTTGGCATTCAGGCTCGAGAAACTGATGCCGGCGACCAAGCTGACGTCGATCTTCCGGGCGATCTTGCCCAGGCTGCGCCCCGCCTGCAGCTCCCAGCCCGCCGCGCTCATGCTTTTCCCGTTGAGGGCGGCCCCGGTCGTGTTCGTGCTGTAAAGATGCTCGGCCACGTCACCGCCCGCGGTGATTTGCGAGGCGTAATTGACCTGCCATACATTGGTCAGGCCATCGTTGGGCGGGCGGCCGTTTGAATCATTGCGGGTCGAATTTGGCGGACTGACGTAGCCGTCGTTGTAGGTGCGCCCAACCAGGCTGGTGGGATCCACGATCGCGTTGTTCACCGGGACGATGCCCAGGTTGCTAAAGGCGACCTTGGGACCGCCAACATAACGCAGGCCAAAGCGAAGGGAATTGCCCGTGGGAACCAGCGGGTAATAATCCATCTCATCCTCGTCGTCATCAGACTGGGCGTGAACCACGCTGGCCATTAGGGCCAGTCCGACGGCGAGCAGCACGGCAATTCTCATGTGTGGGCAAGAGGCAATCATTGCAGGAGACGGGGGAGCGAGCAAAAAGTGGCAGCGCCCCGGCTGGCGCCGGCGGAAATATCAGGCCTGATCCGGCCGGACGGGTGCATATGAGGTGATCTGACCGGCGAACCTACCGGCGGTTCCTGCCAAACCAGCCGGAGCCGCTCCGGGCGGCGGCGGCATGTCGCTATTCGTTGAATTCGTCGAATTTCCGCGCCTGGCGCTCGGCCTTGAGAGCCGCCGCGGCCGCCGGATCGAGGGCGGCCTCCCGTTCCCGCAGGCGCTTTTCCATCACCTGGAGATCCTCGAATTTCTGCTCCAGTTCCACTTCCTGCTCCTGCTGGGCCTGCATTTTCTCGAAAAGCTTCACCTCGTTTTCCTCGATAAAGGCCTCCCGATCCTTGAGTGCGTCCTTCTGCTCCTGCAGCGAGGCGGCCTGGCGTTCCAGCTCGGCCCTGAGCTGCTCCACCGCCGACTGCTCCTCCCGCGAGAGCGAGGGCGCCCGGCTCGCGCCTTTGGCCGCCACAAAGACCTTCTCGCGCGCCGTCAACAGCGCCGTCGTCTCGGCGATTTCGCGCTCCTGGTCGGCCAGTCTGGCGGCGGTTTCCGCCACGGCGCGTTCGCGTTCCTCCAATTTGGCCTGCAGCAGGCGCAGGCTCTTCTGGAGATCGGCGACCTGCTTCGTATCCAGCGTGCGCTGCTCGCCCCAGGGCGCCCGGGTGGCCGCCATGATGGCATTGATCGATTTCCTCGTCTCGACCGAGTCCGGCGATGGCTCCAGCGACAGCCGCCGCCGCAGCGAAAGAATCTTCTCCGGCGGGGGCCGGGGCGGAAACTTGATCGGGCCGGGCGCCGGCGGGGGCCGGGGCGGAATCGGCGGATTGTTCATTTCCTGAGCCATCGGAGCAATGCGGCAAACAAACCGCCCTTCCCCGCCTTGCCGGTTGGGCCTTCGGTCGAGGCGGTGTCCGGCGGGCTGATCATCGGTTCGAGCAGCTTCGCAGCAAGCGCCTCCTTCTGGGGATCGCCCAGGACGACCAGGTATCGCTCGAGTGAACCGCTTTCCGCGATCCTAGCGGGCAGTGCCGCGAGTTCGCCTGGGAGCAGCCGGAACACCCCGTTGGCGCGTTCCCGCAGCGCGGCCTCCATTTCCGCCAGTTGCTGCTTGCTAACGTCGGCGGCCTCCGCCGCCTCCGCCTCGGTCAATTCGCCACCCCAGCGCTTGAACAGCGCCAGGCGCTCGCCAACCGGCAGGGTGCTGACCAGCTGTCCCAGGGCTTCGGGCAGATGCAGGCCCTTGCTGCCGGGCCGGAAAGGCAGGATGGCGGCCAGCGCGGTTTCGTTCACATGGGCCAGCGCGTTGAGGAACGTCCGGAGATCGCCGCCCACAATCACCTGCGGCGGCATGTTCTGCGCAAAATTGGCGAAGTCGGCGAGCGTGACGATGGCCTCGAGCTTGCAGAAGGTCTGCGTGTCCGCCGACATCATCGTGGCCTCGATGGGATAATCGGGTGGGATCTCCAGACGCGAAAGATTCTTCAGCAGGGGGTTCTCCTCGGCGGCCGCCACCGCGGACTGCTCGACCATCTCGCCGAATGGATTATCGAAGGCGATGGTGTCCTCGAGAATGCCGATGAGCTGGTCGATGCGTGCCGGGTGGCCCATCAAACCCGGGACGAGCTGCAATTCCTCAAAGGAGAGGTCGATGTATTTCGCCGGCGTTTCGTCCTTCCCCGACAGCGTCCAGTCGGCCGCGTCCACGTTCTGGGCCAGGCTGTTCAGCGACGTGTCAACCATGATCGAGGTGTGAAAATCCATGCGCACCTTGTCCCAGTCCCCGGCGGTGCGTTCTCCTGTTGGTTGGCTCATAAAGCATGCCCCCGCGGCGGCCCGGATCAAAGCAGTTCCCCGTGCTTGAGGATCTCCTGGGCGAGCCGCCGGTAATCGTTCAACACGTTGTCCTTCTCCTCGGTTTCCTGCCCGACAAGGACGACGGGCAGGCCCAGCGCAACCGCCCGGCGCACGATGGTGGCGTCGCGCACCTGGGTCTCAAACAGCCGGGCGGTCGAGGCGACCCGCCGCTGGGCCTTGTACTGGTTCATCCGGAGTTGCATGCGCATCCTGGGCACCTCGATGTCGACCCCCGCCTTGATCGAATTGAAGATGATGCCTTCGACGGCGGCGGGCGGACCCATTTCCGCGACGCGGAAACTGGCCGACAGCTGGTGGAACTTGTGCAGCTTTTCGACGAGCAGGGTGAACCCGATCAGGCTCAAGGCATCGGGATTCGCCGGGACGTAGACCTCATTGGCGGAGAAGATGCCACACTGGGAGGCGCGCAGGATATTCGGCGGGCAGTCGAAAAGGATGAAATCGTATTCGCCCTCCAGTTCCCGCAGCTGCTCATTGAACAGCAAATAGGGCGGCTTGCGGGGATCGCCCTCGTACTCGCTTTCCAAGTCGACGAGGTTGAACGTGGTTGGAACGAGATCGAGACCCGGCAGCAGCTTGTCGCCGGTCTTTCCCTCGACGACATCCCTGACGAGAAGATCCCGCAGCGTCGCCGTTCCGGGATAGAAAATGGAGAAGATGGCACCGACGCCGGTGTTGTTGATCTTGTTCCAGCGTTCCAGCCGCAGCAGCCAGATGCTCGCGTTTGACTGCGTGTCGAAATCGAACAACAGCACCCGCAGGCCAAGCCGGGCGAGACACGCCGCCAGATTGACAATTAGCGACGTCTTTCCAACGCCCCCCTTGTAATTGAGTAATGCTATCTTTCTCGCCATCGCGGATATGTGTTAACACTCGCCTATCTAACAGGTTGAGAATGGTGACTTGAGCGCAGCGGGCGAGTAAAAAGTATTTGCCTGGGGGTTTGACCGATTTTTCGCGCGAATCAAGTGGAATGACAGGCAGGACCGCAGTCAACGGGGGAGCAAGTCGTTGAGGTTTGTTCTCCGGAGGGGGGATCGACGGAGGACGGACACCGCCAGGGTCGCAGGACCGGCGCGGAGCCTTTTCACACAGACGTAACGCCGCCGCCGCGCCTGCGCCATTTTTGTGGCGCTTGATCGATGTCCATGCCGTACAGCATCCTCAGTGTTGACGACGAACCCGATGTCACCGCGCTCGTGCGCTTCCACTTCAGCAACGCCGGCTACGAGGTGCTGACGGCCGCCAGCGGACGGGAAGCCATCGAAACCATCCGCTGCCGGCACCCCGATCTGGTGCTGGTTGACCTGATGCTGCCGGACATCGATGGCCTTGGATTATGCGAGATTATCCAGCAGAACTCCGCCACCGCCGCCATCCCGATTGTGATCCTGACCGCCTGGGCCACGGCGGAAGCGCGGCAGGTGGGACTTAAGCTCGGTGCCATCGACTACGTCACGAAGCCATTCAGCCCGCGAGACCTGGTCGACCGCGTCGCCCGGCTGCTGGGCCAGCGCCCGGTTCCGGCCTGAACTTCGGGCTGCGCAGCGCGCGCGGCCCGCGTATCCACTCCGACAATCCGCCGGTCAGCTAGCGTCGATCCGGAAGATCACGGGTACGCTCATGCGGAAGCGGACCCTGCGGCCGTCTTTGTAGCCGGATTTGAATATCCAGCGGGCCACCGCCCGAAGCGCCGCCTCCTCAAAACCGGGGTTGGTCGCTCGGAGCACCGCGGTGCGGCAGACACTGCCCGATTCATCGACCAGAAACTCTATCACCACCGTGCCTTCAATTCGTCGGGAACGCATGGTGGACGCCGAATTCGAGACCTCGTAGCCCACAGGGCCGGGACGGATTTCGCCGGATGCGCGCAAAGGTGCATGGCGTCGTGGTTCTGCCGATACACGGCTTTGCGCGCGGCGGGCCTGGCCGGCCGGCGGGCCGGGAAGCGCCGGCGGGCGGCAACGGCGCCACGGTGATCCGCCCGCAGCAAGCGACAGGAGGCGGTGGGGGGATTTCACGCCGGAGAAGCGGTAACCTCGATGAGGCTCGCCTGCCCCTCGGCCTGGTGCGGGGATGGCCCGGGCCGTCGGTGAGCCCCCCGCCCGCCTCGACGATCCGGAGAAACTCTGGCCCGCGCACGCGCCGGCGACCTTTGCCTGGACGACGGAGGACATTCCCAGCCGTGGCGCCATAGGCGCTCCCCCACCGGCTGAGGCAAATGAGGCGCCGGCTGCGAAGATCCGCCGTGTACAGAGAGGTTGACCCACCGGGCTTCCGGCCCCGGATTATCTTCTCCTAACTCGTTGAGCGGCTCCGCTTAATTCATTGACAACGGTCATCAACGGCAGACTCTCTTGGTACAGTTTTACACATCGAAGTGCTCATATTCAAGCGATCGGTTTTGCTCGGAGTAACCCGCCTCAGTGGTCAGTTGGTGAAACCCTGCGGCCGCTCGCAGCCGTGAAGCAATCTCATGGAAAAACCTGAACGGTTCACCCTGCCCTTCCGGTGGAAGCTGAGTCTTGTCATCATCTCAGTCTGCGCCGTTTCGCTGCTCGCGGCCATTGTGAGCTTTTACAGTCTGGAGGTTTATCGTTTCAACAACGAGATTTACCGCCAGCTGGAGGTCACGCACCGCCTGCTTCTGGAAAATACCGTGGCCTCGCTGGTCAAGGATCCAACGGGGGCGAATGTGTCGCTGAGTTCCCTCAACAACGACGACATCACCGTGGCGGCGGCCGTCTATTCGCCGGACAATAAGCTGCTCGCCAAATTCATCCGGCCCGGTGTCGGCGAGTTCATTCCCCTGCCCCAGCGGATTCACCTGAGTTTTTCCACCGATGTGGTCGTCATCTTTCGCCCCTTGCGCGACAGCGACGGCCGCCTTTTGGGCACCTTCTACCTGAAGGCCGATGTGGCCAAGCTCTTTTCGGAGCGATTTCGCGACTTGGCCCGGGGAATGACGATCATTTTTCTGGCGTCCTGCCTCCTGGCCGTGGTGGTCGGGTACGCCCTCCAGCGGGCGCTGACCGGTCCCCTCAGCGAGCTGGCCGCGGCCGCGCGGCGCATCGCCGAGCGGCGGGATTACAGCGTGCGGGTGCGGGAGCGCGGCCAGGATGAGGTGGGCATGCTGACCCGCTCTTTCAATCTGATGGTCGGGACCATCCAGCAGCGGAACGCCGAGCTGGAGGTGGCCCGCAAGAACGCCGAGGACGCCCGGGAGAGTCTCCGGCAGGTCAATGAAGGGCTGGAGCAGAAAGTCGCCGAGCGCACCGCGGAGCTGGAGAGAGCCGTGACGGCCGCCCGGGAAGCCAACCAGGCCAAGAGCGCGTTCCTCGCGAAAATGAGTCATGAACTGCGGACGCCGATGAATGCGATCATCGGGTACAGCGAGATGCTCCTCGAGGACGCCACCGCTGAGGGCAAACAGGGCATGGCGGATGATCTGCAGAAGATCCTCAGCGCGGCCCGCCACCTGCTCGGCCTGATCAACGATGTGCTGGACTTGTCCAAGATTGAAGCCGGCAAGATGCAGCTTTATCTGGAGACGTTTGACCTGCAGACGCTCGTCCAGGAAGTGACCTCGACAATCGCGCCGCTGGTCGAGAAGCGTCGGAACAGCCTCGTCGTCAACTGCACCCCCGTGATCGGCTCGATGCATGGCGACGCCACCAAGATCCGCCAGACCCTGCTCAACCTGCTCAGCAATTCGAGCAAGTTCACCGAGAACGGCCGGGTCGAGCTGAAGATCGAAAGGGAGATCTCCGACAACCAAGTCTGGGTGGTCATGCAGGTCATCGACACCGGGATCGGCATGACCGCGGAACAGATGGCCCGGCTCTTCAAACCTTTCACCCAAGCCGACGAGTCGACCGCCAGCAATTTTTGCGTCACGGACCTCGGCCTGGCCATTTCCAAGCAGTTCGCGCAGATGATGGGCGGGGATATCACGGTGACCAGCACCCCGGGCGCCGGCTCCAATTTCACGATGCGCGTCCCGGCGCGCGTGAAGCCCGCGCGTTCGCCGTACACCGTCGTGGAGAAGGCGCAGCAGGCGGCCCCGGCCCCCAAGGGCCGCGTGCTGATCATCGACGACGACGAATCGGTGCATGGCGTGCTGACCAACATGCTCACGCGGGAAGGCTATTCCACGCGGGTCGCCCGCGACGGCAAGGAGGGCCTGCGCATCGCCCGCGAATACCATCCCGACATCATCATCCTCGACATCCTCATGCCGGGCATGGACGGGTGGTCGGTGCTCTCCCAGCTCAAGACGACCCCGGGGCTGGCCGAGGTACCGATCATTCTGCTCACCATGCTGGAAAACAAGGACATGGGCTTCGCCTTGGGCGCGGCCGATTATCTGACGAAGCCGATCGACGCACAGAAACTGATCCCGGTGATTGAACGGCACCGCTCGGCCCAGCCGACGGGATCCGTCCTAGTGGTGGAAGACGATCCCGCCTCCCGTGAACTCGTCGTCCGCATGCTGCAGAAGGAAGGCATCGCGGTCTTGGAGGCCAGCAACGGCAAGGAGGCGCTCGAAGCCCTCCAGAACGGCCCAGCCCCGGACCTCATCATTCTCGATTTGCTCATGGCGGAGATGGATGGTTTCGAGTTCCTGCGCGAAGTGCGTCCCCATCCCCAGTGGTCGCGGATTCCCGTGGTGGTCGTCAGTTCGCTCGATCTCAACAACGAGGCGCAGCAGGTGCTCAAGGGCCAGGTGGAGCACATCTTTCAGAAAGGGCGCTTTGCCCGAGAAGACTTGCTGCGGGAGGTCCGCGAAACCATCAATCAGCACATGCTGAAACAGCAGACCGGATCCGGCCAGCCCGCCCGTTCCCACTCCTGACCAATCGACCAGCACCAGATTCCACCATGGCGAAACTTCTCATCGTCGAAGACAACGAAATGAACCGGGACATGCTTTCGCGGCGCCTGCAGCGCCGTGGATTCACCACGATCATCGCCACCGATGGCGGGATGGGCGTGGCGATGGCCCGCAGCGAGGCCCCCGATCTTATCCTGATGGACATGAGTTTGCCGGTCATCGACGGCTGGGAGGCCAGCCGCCAGTTGAAGGCCGACCCAGCGACGGCTGCGATTCCCATCATCGCGCTCACCGCCCACGCGATGACGAGCGACCGGGACAAGGCCCTCCAGGCCGGCTGCAATGATTACGATACCAAGCCGGTGGACCTGCCGCGCCTGCTCGGCAAAATCGACGCCCTGCTGGGCCAACCCCCGGCGCCGGCCGTATGAGCGATTCCGCCCCTTCCGGAAGTGAGCCGGCACCGGCCAGCACGCAGGGGACGCTCAGTCCCTTCCTGCAGGCGCTTCAGTCGAACGACCTCGAGACGCTCACCCAGCTCCGCCATGCCCTGCGAACGCCGCTCAACCAGATCATTGGCTACAGCGAGATGCTGATGGAGTCGATCGAGGATCTCCAGGCGGAGCGGCTGCTGGGCGACATCAAGAAAGTCCACACCGCCGGCGGCCAGTTGCTGGCCCTGTTCAACGACGCCCTGGCGCCCTGGAAGATTGAAACCGGCAAGATCGATCTGCTCGCAATGCGCCGGGATATGCTCGCCCCGCTCAATGCCATCGTCGGCTACAGCGAGCTCTGCCAGGAGGAGGCCGCTGAACTTGGCAAGGCGGAGGTCGTCAGCGATCTCAAGCGGATCAACCAGGCCGGCTACAACCTCCACCGCCTGTTTGAAAGCAAGGAGTTCGCCAACAAGATTGACGTCAGCGGGGGTCCGGGCGAACCGGCCGTTTCCGCCCGCGTCGGACCGGCCGCGCCGAGCCTGCCCAGCAAGCCGACGACGCCAGTGGAGTTTCTCGGTCAGGCCGGCGCGCAGTACTCGGGGAATCTCCTGGTGGTCGACGACGACGCGATGAACCGCGACATGATGGCGCGGCGGCTCCAACGCTCGGGCTTCAACGTCACCACGGCGGAAAACGGCCGCGTGGCGCTTGATCTCCTCAAGCAGCGCGGCTTCGACCTGATCCTGCTCGACATCATCATGCCGATTTTGAACGGCTTTCATACCCTCGAGTTAATCAAGGCCGACCCGAAGATCCGCCATCTGCCGGTCATCATGCTCACGGCGCTCGACGAGGTCGACAGCACCGTCCGCTGCATCGAGGCTGGCGCCGAGGACTACGTGCCCAAGCCGTTCAACCCCGTTATCCTCTATGCGCGCATCAATGCGTCGCTCGAAAAGAAGCGGCTGCGCGACCAGGAGCAGGCCTACCTCGCCGAACTGCAGGTGGAGCGCGCCAATTCCGACCGCCTGCTGCTCAACGTCCTGCCGAAGGCCATCGCCGACCGCCTGAAACAGGGCGAGCGGACGATTGTCGATAGCTTTCGCGAGGCGACCGTGGTGTTTGGCGACATTGTCGGTTTCACCAGTTTCTCGGCCAACATGGCCCCCAGTCGCACCGTCCAGTTGCTCAACGACCTTTTTTCCGGCTTCGACAAGCTAGCGGAAACTTACCAGCTCGAGAAGATCAAGACGATCGGTGATTCTTACATGGTCGTCGGCGGCGTACCCACCCCCGTGCCCGAGCACGCCGAGCGCTGCGCGCTGATGGCGTTGGACATGATCGAGGTGCTCAGGCATTTCAACCAGCGCAATTCCATCAGTCTGGACATCCGCATCGGCCTGAACAGCGGCCCGGTGGTCGCGGGCATCATCGGCACGAAGAAGTTCTCCTACGACCTTTGGGGCGATACGGTCAATGTGGCCAGCCGGATGGAATCCCACAGTCTGCCGGGGATGATCCAGGTGTCCGGAAGCACTTACGACCTGCTGGCTGGCAAATTTGACTTCGAAGAGCGCGGCACGATCGACGTGAAAAACCGCGGCCTCATGGCGACCTACCGCCTGCTCAGGCGCAAGAGCGAGCCCGAGGGTCAATAGCCCGACTGGAGCCCGGGACCCGGAAACGTCGTCTCCCGACGTCGGCGTCGGTCGCACCGCCCGGTCACGCCGCCGTCCACTTAAAGATCGTCGTGCTCAGCGGCGGCAGCGTGAGAAGCAGCGACTGGCTGAAACCGTCCGCCGGGACGTCCTCGGTCATCCTGCCGCCGTCGTTGCCGAGGCCGCTGCCACCGTAATACTGGCTGTTGGTGTTGATGGCTTCCTTCCAGAATCCGCGGCGCGGCACGCCGACGCGATAGCTGGGCCGGATGACCGGCGTGTAATGCCCCACGACCGCAAACATGGTTTGCTCGAACGGGTCCAGCCGCAGCCACGAAATCACGCTGGCGCCGGCATCCTGGCAAGCGATCCAGCGGAACCCCTGCGGATTGAAATCGTTGTGGCTGAGCACGGGCTCGCTGGCATAGAGCCGGTTGAGGTCGCGCACCAGCAGCCGCAGGCCCTCGTGATCGTGGTACTGGCAGAGATGCCAGTCGAGGCTCGCCGCATGGTTCCACTCATGGGTCTGCCCGAAATCGCTGCCCATGAAGAGCAGCTTCTTGCCGGGCCACGCCCACATGAAGCCGTAGAGGGCGCGCAGATTGGCCGCCTTCTCCGGAATATGCCAGGCCCCCATCTTATAGAGCATCGAGGACTTTCCGTGGGTGACCTCGTCATGCGAGTAGACACTGATGAAGTTCTCGGCGTACTGGTAGAGCATGCCGAACGTAAGATCGTTCTGGTGCCACTTTCGGTGGATCGGATCCTTGGAGAAATACCCCAGGGTGTCGTGCATCCACCCCATGTTCCACTTGAGGTCGAAGCCGAGGCCGCCGTCCTTCGTCGGCTTGCTGACCCCGGCAAATGACGTGGACTCCTCGGCGATCATCAGCGCGCCGGGATAGTAATGGTGCACCAGATCGTTGGCTTGGCGCAGGAAATCCATCGCCTCGAGATTCTCCCGGCCGCCGAACTTGTTGGGTACCCACTCGCCTTCCTTGCGCGAGTAGTCGAGGTAGAGCATCGAGGCGACGGCGTCCACGCGCAATCCGTCCAGATGGTACCGGTCGAACCACGCGAGGGCGCTGGCGAGCAGGAAACAGCGCACCTCGTTGCGGCCGTAATTGAAAATGAGCGTGCCCCAGTCCTGCTGCTCGCCCTGGCGCGGATCGGCGTGCTCGTACAGGTGCGTGCCGTCAAACTCCGCGAGGGCAAAGCTGTCGCGCGGGAAATGCCCCGGCACCCAGTCCAGGATCACCCCGATGCCGCGCTGGTGCAGGTGGTCGACAAACCAGGCAAAATCCTCGGGCGTGCCGTACCGGTGCGTCGGCGCGAAAAAGCCGGTGACCTGGTAGCCCCAGGAGCCGTCGAACGGGTGCTCGGCCAGTGGCATGGTCTCGACATGGGTGTAGCCCATTTCGCTGGCGTAGTCGGCCAGGGCCGGCGCCAGCTCCCGGTAGGTCAGCGGGCGACCGGCGTCCTCGACGACCCGGCGCCACGAGCCCAGGTGCACTTCGTAAACCGAGATGGGCCGGTCGAGTTGTTCCGCCGCGCCACGACGGGCTTCGAGCCAGGCCGCATCATTCCATTGGTGCCGGCGGACGTTGCAGACGATGGCGGCGTTGTGCGGCGGCGCCTCGTAATAGGTCGCGCAGGGATCGGTCTTCAGGCGGATGAGGCCGCGTTGATCCCAGATCTCAAACTTGTACATCTCGCCCTCGCCGAGCCCGGGCACGAAGAGCTCCCATACCCCGGAGACCCCGAGCGACCGCATGGGATGGTAGCGCCCGTCCCAGCCGTTGAAATTGCCGACCACCGACACCCGCTGCGCCGTGGGCGCCCATACCGCGAACGCCACTCCGGTAACGCCGTCCAGGGTCCGCAGGTGCGCCCCGAGCTTGGTGTAAATGCGATGTTCGTTGCCCTCGTTGAAGAGATAAAGGTCCTGGTCGCCGAGCGCGGGCAGGAACGCATACGGATCAAAGAACTGGCGGATCTCACCGCTGTGGAGCTTGACCCGTAGCTGGTAGCGAAACACCTGCGGCTGCCGGGGAATGAAGACCTCAAAAAAGCCCTCGGGCGCCCGCAGCTTCATCGGCCAGCGCGGCGCGCCGCCCGCCATGAGCGTCGCCTCGTCGCGCGCGTCGATCACGGTGCATTCCGCGGCGTCACGGAGCAGGGCCCGCACGACCACTCCCAGGCTGCGGCCGTGCTGTGCCGGATGCATGCCCAGCAGGTTGTGCGGCTGGCCCTGGCGGGCTTCGAGCAGCGATTTCAACTCGGGCTTGGAGATTTTCACCGTTGGTTTGGGGAGTACTGCCGGATAGTCTGCGCAGCTTGGGCTGCGGGTCTAGGCCATTCTGAGGCGGCGTACGGAGCGCCGCCATCCGCTCCCCTTCAGAAAGGTTGACGCACCGGGGTCACGAACATTGGATTCCCGCCCCGCACCCGTGATGAAGAAACTCCTTGTCGCGAATCGCAGTGAGATCGCCATTCGGGTCTTTCGCTCCGCCACCGAGCTCGGCCTCCGGACAGTGGCCGTCTATTCCCAGGAGGACCGCCTGGGGGTGCATCGCTTCAAGGCGGACGAGGCCTATCTCATCGGCCGGGGCAAGGGTCCGGTGGGCGCCTACCTCGACATCGCCGACATCATCGCGCTCGCCCGGGAAAAGAACGTGGATCTGATCCACCCGGGCTACGGTTTTCTGGCGGAAAACGCGGAGTTCGCCCGCGCCTGTGCCTCTGCCGGCCTCACGTTCGTCGGCCCGCGGCCGGAACTGCTCGACCTGATGGGAGACAAGACGGCGGCCCGGCAGCTCGCGCAGCAGGCGCAGGTTCCCGTCCTCCCCGGCACCGCGGAGCCGGTGCGCGAGCCGGCTGAGGCGTTGAAACGGGCGCGGGAGATCGGCTTTCCGCTCATCATCAAGGCCGCCTTCGGTGGCGGCGGCCGCGGGATGCGCATCGTCCTGGCCGCGGATGAGCTGCGCTCGAAACTGGAGGAGGCGCAGAACGAGGCGGGCGCCGCCTTTGGCAACCCGGCCGTCTTCCTCGAGCGTTACCTGGCCCGCGCCAAGCACATCGAGGTGCAGGTGCTCGGCGACCGGCACGGTAACGTGCTGCACCTGCACGAGCGCGACTGCTCCGTGCAGCGCCGCCACCAGAAGGTGATCGAGCTCGCCCCGTCGCTCGGCCTGCCGGAGGAGGTGCGCACCGCGTTGGGCGCCGCCGCCGTGCGCCTCGCCCGCCAGGTCCGCTACGACAACGCCGGCACGATCGAATTCCTGCTCAACGCCGACGATCCGCGCGAGTGGTATTTCATCGAGATGAATCCGCGCATCCAGGTCGAGCACACGGTGACCGAGATGATCACCGGCGTCGACCTCGTGCGGGCCCAGATCCTCATCGCCCAGGGCGCCGCGCTGTCGGACCCGGAACTCGACCTGCCTCCGCAGGAGCGCATGCCGCGCAGCGGCTATGCCGTGCAATGCCGCGTCACCACCGAGGATCCCGCCAACAAGTTCACGCCCGACTACGGACGCATCCTCAACTACCGCAGCGCCGCCGGACTCGGCATCCGGCTCGACGGCGCCATGGGCGATACCGGCAGCGTCATCACGCCGTTCTACGATTCGCTCCTGGTCAAGGTGACGTCCTATGGGCCCAAGTTGGAAACGGCGCTCCAGCGCATGGATCGCGCCCTGCGGGAATTCCGCATCCGCGGTGTCAAGACAAACATCCCGTTTCTCGAGAACGTCATCCGGAACCCGGTCTTCCGCGCCGGCGGTGCCACCACCAGCCTGATTGACACCACGCCGGCGCTGTTCGAATTCACCGGCCGGCGCGACCGCGCCACGAAGCTCCTGGCCTATCTCGGCGACGTGATCGTCAACGGCAATCCGCAGGTCAAGGGCCGGCGGCCCGAGGCGGCGGCGCCCCCGCCCACGCCCGACTATGACCACCGGCAGGCTCCGCCGCCCGGCACCCGCGATCGGTTGAAGGCCCTCGGTCCCCGCAAGTTCGCCGCCTGGATCCTCGCCCAGCAGCGCCTCCTCGTCACCGACACCACCTTTCGCGACGCGCACCAGTCGCTCCTGGCCGCCCGGGTGCGCACCTACGACATGCTCGCGGCCGCCGACGCCCTCGCCCGCCGCACGCCCGACCTTTTCAGCCTTGAATGCTGGGGCGGCGCGACCTTCGACACGTCGATGCGTTTTCTGCACGAAGACCCGTACCAACGCCTGGCCCTCCTGCGCCAGCGGATCCCCAACATCTGCTTCCAGATGCTCCTGCGCGGGGCCAACGGGGTCGGCTACAGCTATTACCCCGACAACGTGGTGACCGGATTCGTGCGCCACGCCGCCGCCGCCGGCATCGACGTCTTCCGCGTCTTCGATTCGCTCAACTACCTGCCCAACATGCGGGTGGCGCTCGCGGCGGTCCTCGAGACCGGCGCGCTCTGCGAGGCGGCCATCTGCTATACCGGCGACCTCCTGGATCCACGGCGGGACAAGTATTCGCTGAGCTATTACGTCAAACTCGCCCGGGAGCTCGAGCAGCTCGGCGTCCACCTCCTGGCGATCAAGGACATGGCCGGGCTCTGCCGTCCCTACGCCGCCGCAAAACTGGTCCGCGCACTGAAGGAGGCGACCGCCCTCCCGGTTCATTTCCACACCCACGACACGAGTGGCATCGCCGCCGCCTCGGTCCTCGCCGCGTCCGACGCCCGGGTGGACATCGTCGACCTCGCCCTCGCCTCGATGTCGGGCTCGACCAGCCAGCCCAACCTCAACTCCGTGGTGGCCGCGCTCCAGCACACACCGCGCGACACCGGCCTGGACCTGGACGCACTCAACGAGTTCTCCCGTTACTGGGAGGCCGTGCGCGATCTCTACGCGCCGTTTGACTCCAGCCCGCGCACCGGCACCGCCGAAGTCTACCAGCACGAGATGCCCGGCGGGCAGTACACCAACCTGATCGAGCAGGCCAGGGCGATGGGCCTCGGCCACCGTCGCGCCGAGATCATGCGCACCTACGCCGAGGTCAACCAGCTCTTCGGCGACATCGTCAAGGTCACGCCCTCCTCGAAGGTCGTGGGTGACATGACGCTTTTCCTGATGTCTCGCGGCATCAAGCCCGCCGACGTGCTCAACCTCGCGCCGGGAACCTCCTTCCCCGCTTCCGTGGTCGACATGCTGGCCGGCGGACTCGGCCAGCCTCCGGGCGGCTGGCCCAAGGCCCTTCAGAAGGTCGTGCTCGGTTCGCGCAAGCCGCTGCGCGGCCGCCCCGGGGCCCGGCTGGCGCCCGTCGACCTCGCGAAGGAAAAGGCCGCCCTTGGCGAGACCGTGCGGAAGGAAATCAACGACACCGATCTCTACTGCCACCTGATGTATCCGGAAGTCTACGCGGACTACACCAAGTTTCAGCGTACCTACGGCGAAGTGGACATGTTGCCGACCAACGCGTTTTTCTACGGGCTCAGGCCGGGGGAGGAGATCGCCGCCGAGATCGAGCCCGGCAAGGTGCTTTTCGTGAAGCTCATTCACGTCGGCGAGCCGGACAAGGACGGCTACCGTACCATCATCTTCGAGGTCAATGGCCGACCTCGTGAGGCGGTCATCCTTGACACTTCCGTCCAAACCAAGGCCAAGCCGCGCCAGAAGGCCGACCCGGCCAACCCGCTGCAGATCGGCGCGCCCATCCCCGGCATGGTCTCAAGCCTCACCGTCAGCGTCGGCACCAAAGTGGCGAAGGACGCCAAGCTGCTCACGATCGAGGCCATGAAGATGCAGACGACCGTTTACGCCGCCGTTGCCGGCATCGTGGAAGAGGTTTTTGCCCAAGTTGGCGACTCGGTGCAAAGCAAAGATCTCCTGATCAGCCTCCGCGCCCGATAACCGGCGGCCGCCCCGCCAACCCCCACCCGCCATGCCCATAACCGGACCACAGCAATTCGATCTCGAGGTGTTCGACACTTTTCAAACTAATGACCCGGCCGCACCCGTCGCCGGAACCGACATCGTCGGTACGGTGGGTGTGACGATCAACTGGAACCCTCAGGGCACAGACCTGACCGCCAAGGGCGTCGAGTTCGCCGCCGCACTCTGGCAAAGCCCCGGCCATGGCCCGCTCACCGTCTACGACAACGCATTGGGTGGCGGACTGCAGCCGGTCGGCACCGTGACCTGGTCCATTGTCACCCATGTATTGAAAAAGATCGAGCCCGACACGCCGAATCAGCGGCAGCGCTGGGCGATCACTCCGGTGATTCAATTGATGCGCAGCTTTGTGCCCAAAGACGGAAGCCCCCCGGACGCCGAGGTCGCCTTCACCGCGTCCGAAACCGTGCGCGGCAATTGGATGCCGATGGCGTAGCCGGGGCCTTGGCCGGGAGAGCATCCTGGTCGCTCGTCGGGGCTTCCGGGCAATGCCGCGGAGCCGGGCCCGTTTCCTTTCCTTTCGGTCCGCAGTCCCGTTGAACCCGAACTCACGCCGCCCGGCGCCGCGCAGCGGCGCGTGGAAACAAGGCAGGGGATCGTAATTGCCGCAACCTGGCGACGTGTGGCAGAGTCATTCCCGCCATGAACACAGCCGAACAGAGAGCCATACTTACGATCGCCATGATGGCCGCCTTTGCGGATGGCGAGAACAGCGAGGTCGAACGCAGCGCGCTCCGCAGCATGGCGGAGAGCTTCGGCCCCAATGGCCAGATCAACCTCTGGGAGATCTACCAGGACGTGGTGGCCGGCCGCCGGCCGCTCGCGGAGGTCGCCGCGCAGCTGGCCACCCCGGAGTCGCGCACCCTGGCCTTCGAAATGGCGGCGGGCGTGTGCGAGGCAGATGGCACGGTCAATGAAAAGGAACGGGCCTTCCTCGAATCTCTCCGCGGGACGTTGAAGCTCGGCGCGTCCCCGACCGACCCGCCGCCTTCTCCGCCGCCCAAACTGGAACCGGTGGACGCCGGGGCCATCGACAAGATGATCATCAACTATTCGATCCTGAATGGCGCGCTCGAGCTCTTGCCGCACGGTCTCGCCACCATGGCCATCCTGCCGTTGCAGATGAGAATGGTCTATCGTGTCGGCCAGCGCTACGGCTACTCCCTCGACCGCGGACACATCCGTGACTTCCTTGCGACCGCCGGGGTGGGATTTGCCGCGCAGGCCGTCGAGAGTGTCGCGCGCCGGTTCATTGGCGGACTCGCCGGGCAGTTGTTAGGCGGCCTGGGGCGCGGCCTTGTGGGCGCCAGCGCCGGCGCGGCCTTTTCGTTCGCCGGGACCTACGCGATCGGCCAGCTGGCGAACTGCTATTATGCCGGTGGCCGCAAGATGGACGCGGCGGTGTTGCGCGAAACCTACGCCCGGCTGCTCACGGAGGGTCGCGCGCTGTTCGGCCAACACGCTGGCGCCGTCCAATCGCGCGCGAGCACGCTCAATCCAAGCGACGTGATCAACCTGGTGCGCAATCCGCAGTGATTGGCCAACCCGGCCTGCGATTCGTGCCCGTTTCGTGATCCGTCGCGTCGAATCGCACGCAACCTGCTCGAGGCTTGCGTGTCCGCGGAGCTGTCCGTATCCCTGCGCCGTGCTCCGCGGATCCTCCGCTTTCCTGCTTCTTTTGCTCGTCGCTGGCCGGGCCACCGCTCAAGTGGCTCCGCTCGCGCCGGTGGTCCATGCGGATTATACCAACTTCGACCTGAGCACCGGCCTGGGCGAAGCGAGGGGTCACGCGCAGATCCAATATGGCTCCGCCCTGCTGCTGGCCGACGAGTTCCACGTCGACCAGAACACCGGCCTGGTGACCGCCGCCGGCCATTTCACCATCACCTCGGGCACGGACCGGTTGCTCGCCGAGCGCGGCAGCTACAACCTGACCACCGGCGTTTTCTCCCTGTCCAATCTCCGCGCAGGCGAGCCACCCTTCTACGTGACGGCTGCGGCCGCGGCCGGCACCCGCGCAAAGATGACGCTCACCGACGCCATCGTGACCTATTCCGAGCCGGGCACCTTCGCACCCACTCTCAAGGCTGATCGGCTCGTATATGAGCCGGGCAAACGGATCACGGGTGAGAACGGGCGCCTGGGACTGGGCGACTTTCGACTGCTGAAGCTGCCCAAATTCGACCGGCCGGTTGCCGAGCCGATCATCTCGTTGCTGACGGCCCGCGTTGGCTACCGGCATAATCTTGGTGCGTATGTCGACCTCGGCCTGCACGTGCCCGTGTGGCCGGGAATCAACCTCGGGGGCGACGTCGCCGAGTACACGGCCCGCGGTCTCATGGCTGGGCCGGGGGGGACCTATCGCCTCACTCCGGACGGCGAAGACGTCACCGGCAGTTTCCGCTCGGGCTTCATCGAGGACCATGGCGACCGCGGGGTCGATCTCCTCGGGCGCCCCGTGCCGCAGGCGCGCGGGTTTTTCGAGTGGAGCCACCAGCAGACCATCGGCGACCGCCTGACGATCACCGGAGAATATAACTGGTGGAAGGACTCCGAGATCTTGCGGGATTTTCACCCGAACGAGTTCCGGGCGGTGCAACAGCCCGACTCTTTTGTCGAGAGCGTCTACGCCGGCGACAACTATTACGTCGATCTCTTCACGCGGCTGGCGCCGAACAATTTCGAGGAGGTGCAGGAGCGGCTGCCGGAACTCCGTTTCGACCTGCTGCCAACGCCGATCGGGGCCGGCTTCTATGAACGCTTCAACTCCAGCTTCTCCGCGCTGCAGGAGGACTCGCTTTTCAGCGGCCCTACCCTGCGCAGCGACCGGTTTGACACCTTTTATTCGGTGGAACGTCCGATCAAGCCCGCCGACTGGCTGACCATTACGCCCGTGGCAGGCGGGCGGCTGACCTATTACGCGAAGGCCGTCGGCGATCGCAGCAATTACACCCGCTGGCTGGGCGAGGTGGGGGTCGATGCCGCCCTCCGGGCCAGCGGCGTTTTCGACTACCACAGCCAGCTCTGGGGCATCGACGGCCTGCGTCACCTGCTAACCCCCAGGCTTTCCTACCGCTACATCCCCGAGGCCGAGCGTGGCCAAGCTTATATCCCGCCGATCGACCGGCAGGTGTTTTCCACGTACCTTCAGCCCATCGAACTCGGCAACATGCGAAATATCGACAGCCTGCACGGGACGCACGTCCTGCGGCTGAGCCTTGACAATGTGTTGCAGACGCGCGCCACCGATTATGGCTCGCGCGATCTCATCAACTTCAATCTCGCCTCCGATCTGAATATCTCCACGAGCCCCGGCCAGCGCCGGTGGTCCGATTTCTACACTGAACTGACGGTCACCCCGGCCACCTGGCTGCGCCTGGAGCTCTTCCAGCGGCTGTCCTCCCGGACGTTCAACCTGCACGAGCTCAACACTGGCCTCGAGCTCGTCGACCACGAATGGTGGACCCTGCGGTTCTCCTCCACGTACCTGCAGCAGCAGATTGAGCAGTACTTTCTCGAGTTTGATCGGCGCTTGAACGAAGTGTGGAGGGGCTATGCGCGGGTGCGCTACAACGGTCGCGCCCAGCGGTGGGATGAATTGTCCTTCGGACTTCGCCAGAACCTGCAGAACACCTGGAACGTCCGCTATGAGGTCTCGTGGTATCATGGCCAGCAGCGCGAGGGCTCATTTGGCCTTAACTTGATGGTCGATTTGATCCGGTTTTAAGCGATTGCACCCGGCTGGCATCGGTCCGGGTCGGGGCGATCGCGACGCGGCCGGTCCATCCTGGTTTCACTTTCGATTCGCGCCGCGCACTCCACTGGCCACCTGACTGCGCTGCCGGAGCTACCATTCTCCTCCGATGACGTCCGCCTCAATCGTCCCCAACCAACAGAGGACGTTCCTGCGCCTGTGGGGGCACCTGCAGCCGCACCTGTCATCGGACCGCAATCTCCCTGCGCGCATCCAGAAGGCCCTGCGGCACCGCGAATTCGGCGCCCGCGACCGGCGCCTTTATCGCGAACTGCTTTACACCGCCTTGCGCTACCGGCCGTGGATCGCTGAGCTTGCGGCTCGGTCGCCGGATGAAGCGGTGCGCGCCGTCGCCTGGCTCGCGGCCGACCTGCCGGCGACCCGCGGCTTCCGGGAAGCCCTGGTCCCCGGGTGGCCATCGCCCCCTGAGTCGACAGCGGCGCGCGCCAGGCATCTTGGCACCAGCCGGGAACTGCTCCCTGACTGGTTTCGCGCACACTGCGCCGCCGCGTTTGTACCACCCGACCTTGAAGCGCTGCACCGCCGCACACCGTTGTGGATCCGGCTGCAACCCGAAGCCGGCGAGCGCGTCCGGGCGGAATTTCTCCAGCAGGGGTGGCGCGTGCGCACACCGGAGGTGGAGCCCGGCGCCTGCGAAGTGCTGGCGGAAGCCGACCTCACCTCCACCCAGGGGTACCGCGAGGGCCGATTCGAGATTCAGGATCTCGGCTCCCAACTCATCCTCGCCAGCGCCGCCCTCGCGCCCGGCGGATCCTGGCTCGACGCGTGCGCCGGAGCCGGAGGGAAAACCCTCCAGCTCGCCAGCCTGCTCGGCCCGGAGGGACGGGTCGACGCCTTTGATGTCCGGGTCGGCGCCATGGCGGAGCTCCTCCGGCGAACGCGTCGCGGCGGCTACGCCAACATCCGCCCGCTCGCGCAGGTTCCCGCCGAAGGGCTTTATGACGGAGTGCTGGTGGATGCGCCGTGCAGCGGCAGCGGCACCTGGCGACGGGCTCCGCACCTGAAATGGTGCACCGGACCCGCCGATATCACGGCCCATGCCGCCCTTCAGCGGGAGTTGCTCGCCCGTTTCAGCCGCCTGGTCCGGCCCGGCGGACGGCTGGTCTATGCAACCTGCTCGCTGAGTCGTCAGGAGAACCAGGAGGTGATCGCGGCATTTCTTGCCGCCCACCCCGGGTTCTCCGCGGCGCCCCCGGCCCGCACCTTTGGCTGCCCGGCCGATGCCGGGGGCCTGACCATCCTTCCGGCGATTCACGACACCGACGGTTTTTTTGTTAGCACGATGCGGCGGTTCCGCTGATTTTTCCGTTGCGGCGCGCCGGCGGTCACCAACCATGGCCGCGTGGTTCCCGACGCCGACTATCGCATCAAGCTCCAGGTCTTCGAAGGTCCGCTCGACCTGCTGCTCTTTCTTATCCGGAAGAACGAGCTGGATATCTACGATATCCCGATTGAGCAGGTGACGCGGCAATATCTCGACACGATCTTTGCCATGCAGCAGCTCGACCTGGAGCTGGCCGGGGAGTTCTTCGTGATGGCGGCCACCTTGATGGAGATCAAGAGCCGCATGCTCCTGCCCAAGGACCTGCAGGCCACCGACCCCAACGCGGCCGCGGAGGAGGAGATGGACCCGCGCTGGGAGCTGGTCCATCAGCTCATCCAGTACCGGAAGTTCAAGGAGGCGGCCGGCCGGCTGGGTGAGCTGGCGGTCGAACGGCAGGACATGATCGCGCGGTACGTGTCGGCGCTCTCCGACCGGAGCGACCGCCCGCTGAAGAACACCGACCGCATCGAACTCTGGAACGTTTTCAACATCGTGTTGCGCCGGCTCGCCGAGAAGCTGGTCGTGGGGGAAATCCATGACGAGCAGGTGACCGTCGCCGACCAGATGGAGCTGCTGCTCGCCCGGCTCCAGACCCAGCCCCGGTTCGTCTTCTCGCAGCTTTTCGCCACGACCGTGAGCTTGCGCATGCTCATCGCCACCTTCCTTGCAGTGCTGGAGCTGACCCGCCTCAAGCGTCTGCGCATCAGCCAGGATGCAGCGTTTGCCGACATCCTCTGCGAGGCCGTTGTGGAGAACAAACTTGAAACACCGGTGCCGCCGACCACTGTGATGGCGTGAAATTGGGGAGGACAAAAAGGAAGAAACGAAGGCAAGCCGCCCTGCTGGGCGTGGGTCTGGACAACCACGACGGTCATAAACGCCTCACGACCGGGGAGAAGTTCCTTGTCGTGGGCGGCTCGGAGGAAACTCACGAGCGCATGACGGAAACAGTGGTGAAGACCTTCGAGGAACTGAAGCAGCGCGGCAAGCCGCTCGAGGAGGTCGAACCGACGGAATTGACCGAGATCATCCACCGTTCGACGCCGCGCTAAATCTTCGTCGCCCGATTGACAGCTCAACCGCTTCGCCAACAGTAATCACCATGTCCGACAAAATCTTCCACCTGACCACGGCCACGTTCAATGATGCCATCGGCGCCGCGACGCCCGTGCTCGTCGATTTCTGGGCTCCCTGGTGCGGCCCCTGCAAGATGATTGCCCCCATCCTCGAGGAACTGGCGACGGAGCTGGCCGGAAAGCTCACCATCTGCAAGGTGAACGTCGACGACAACGGCGAGATCGCCGCCCGCTATGGCATCCGTGCCATCCCCACATTGCTGCTTTTCAAGGGCGGCCAGCTGGCCGACCAATATGTTGGCATGATGGACAAGGCGACGCTGAAGGCGAAGATCTCGGCCAAATTCTGATCAGCCCGCCACGATTGCGCCCGCCAGGACCAGGGCGTATCCCGTGAGAAAGCCGCTGCTCTTGCCCAGCAGCCCGATGCAATCCGCCGGGGTGGCCGCCCGGTGCAGGCCGCGCACCAGCCCGAAACCGAAGCCGCCTGACAACAGCGCGGCGGCCACGCCGGTTTCCATCCGGAATACCCCGAGGGCGCCGAGGCACAACGGCGCGGCGGCGGCGATTCCGAGCGCCGTTGCGAATTGCCACCGTGCAAAGCGTTTCCCAAAGCGGACGACCAGCGTCCGTTTGCCGGCCTTGGCATCCGTTGCGGCATCGCGATAATTGTTCGCCAGAAGGATGTTGGTGGTGAGGGCGCCGATCGCCACGGCTGCGACCATCACACCGCTGTCAACGGAACCGGCTTGCACGTAGAAGGTGGCGCCTACCGCCACGAGGCCGAAAAAGACAAAGACGAACGCATCCCCGAGTCCATGATAGCCGAGCGGAAAGGGTCCGCCAGTATACGCGATGCCGCTGAGGATGCTGGCCGCCCCGATCGCCACGAGCCACCAGCCTCCCCAGGCGATCAACGCCAGACCGCTGGCAAAGGCCAATCCGAAGGCCAGCCACATCGCCCGCTTCATTGTCGCCGGCGCCACCAAGCCGGCCGCCACGGCCCGCCGCGGGCCGACGCGCTCCCCGGTGTCGGCCCCGCGCATGAAATCATAATAATCGTTGGCGAAATTCGCGCCGATCTGCACGAGCAATGCAAAGGCGAGGCAGCACCCGGCGGCCGCCGCGTGGAACGCTCCGGCGTGCCAGGCCAGGGCCGATCCGACTACTACCGGAGAAACCGCCGCCGGCAGCGTGCGCGGCCGCATGGCGGCGAGCCAGATCTTCCACGGCGCTTCCTGGGTCGACACGGTGCGCCAAGCTAGCGGACCCGAACCCGGGCACAAGGAGATTGAGCCTGGTCGCCGTCACTCATCTCCACCGATTTCGATTCTCTGCGCTACCGGAGATCGGCTTGTACTTATCACCCTCAGGTATGCTCAACGCTTCCTCCAGCCCCCGGATCCGCTGCAACACCACCTCCGCCATCGCCTCCGGATCATTGGCTGGCAGATGCGGATGCAGGCGGCAAAGCCAGAGGTACGCTTCGCGTTCGCGTCCCAGCCGCCGCAACAGTTCTCCATGGATTCGCGCGGCGCAGTAGGGCGCGTCCGGCAATCCCGCGGCCCTCTGATACCACTCAGCCGCCGCCAAGAGATCACGCCGGCGGTAGAGCTGGATATTGGCCGTCTCCACACAGACCGCCGCGCTTTCTGGATGACAGCGGTGGGCGTCCGCAAGGTAGCCCAGGGCAGTCTCCGCCTGCTCTTCCACAATGCGCCTTTCGCCATCCGCCGAGCCGCCGCCGCGGGCGTGCGCCGCGCGGCGCCATTCGCTCATGTCATAAGCCATGATGCGGGCGCCATTCAGCCAGAAGCAAACCGGGCGGTCATCGACGGTCGTCACGAGCCGGATCAGCCTTTCGGTGGCGGGCAGATCGCAGGCCGCCCACGCCTGGTAGGTTTTGAGCCAAAGCCCGTCCGCTACCAGGGCGCGCAGTCCTCCCAACATGGCCGCACTCACCCCGGCCCCCGTGACCTGCGCGGGTCCACCGGACAGCGACGACGGCCGCCGATCCTCATTCAGTCGGTCCACCCGCTCACGCAGCGGCTGCACGACTGCGCCAGCGGCCCAAAGAGCCGCGAATGCGACGCCGGCGAACTTGGCGCTAGAGTTCACGATGACGAAAGCAATAGATGGCGAGACCGCCAAACACGCTGATATAAACCAGCGAATACAGCGTGATTCCGCCCAGATAGCCGGCCGACAGCGGCCCACCGGCCTTCACCCGGTCGACCATATTGTAGATTTCAAAATCGGGCAGGATGCCTCCAACCAGTCTCGCGGCACCCCTGATCCAAGGTAAGTCCGCCAGGCGATAAGACTGACAGGCCAAGTTCTGCAGATTGCAGATGACCAGCGCAAAAAAACCCGAAACCAGCGCAAACAGGCTGGTGCGCGCATAGCTTGCCACGGAAAGGGTGATCGCCGCCAGCACGCCCAACCGGAGCCATTGCACCATTCCCCCGGCAATCACCGCGGCGTAGGAAATCCGGCAGCCATTTTCGAAGGTCCCGGAATCGGTCGCGGCGAGCGCCGCCTGCCGCCACCAAAGCAGACTGGCAAGGGAGACGATCCCCGAGGCGCAGAATGCCAGGAGCAGCAGCAGAACGCCACCCAGTTTGCCGAGAATGAATTCCGACCTCCACACCGGTTTGGCGAGGACCGTCAGCACGGTTCGCCTCTCGATCTCGCTAAAGAACAGCTGCACGGTCGTGACAATCGCCAGGATTGACCCGAAGAAGGTCAAGATGCCGAAACCGGCATCCAGCAGGAATTCCGGTTCGGGTGCGCCAAAGCTGCGGTGGTGGAAGACGAGCGCGCTGCCACCCAATGCCGCAGCCGTGATCACGAGCATCAACAAAAGTCGCTGCCGCACGGCTTCGCGGAAAGTGTTCTCCGCGATCCACGCCACGCGTCCGATCGACAGGCGCCCGCGATTCATGGCGGGCAAATCTCCCCGCTCCGGCCGCGCTGGACGGTCTCCAGAAACACCCGCCGCAGTCCCGTCCGGTTCATCCGCGTGTCGTGCAGCCGGCCCCCGCGGGCCTCCAGCCAGGCGCGCAGCTCGCCCCAGGCGTTCTCCGGAAGCGATTCAATTCCTAGCATGATCCCGCCAGCCCGCCGTGCCAGCTCATCGATCCGGCCCGCGGCGACCTGGCGGCCGTGGTCAAGCATCACCGCCCGGTCGCAGACCTCCTCCACCTGTTCGAGCTGGTGGGAGCTGAGTAGCACGGTGCGACCCTCCGCTTTGAGGCGGCAGATCAGGGCGCCGATTTCCGCGGCGCCGGCCGGGTCGATGCCCGAGGTCGGCTCGTCAAGGATCAGCAGCCACGGGTCGGTGACGAGCGCCTGGGCCAGGCCGATGCGCTGCCGCATCCCCTGTGAATAGGAGCCGATGCGGCGGTGGGCCTCCGCGACCAGGCCGACCTTCGCGATCGCCGCCCAGACGCGTTCGGGCAGACCGGCACGCGTCAATCCGCCCATCCTCGCATAAAAGCGCACTGTTTCGAAGCCCGTCAGGTGAGGATAGAAATCCGGGGTTTCCGGCAGGTACCCAACGGCCCGCCGCGCTTCGACGCAACCGCTCGGGACCCCAAACACCCGGCAGTCCCCCGCGGTCGGCGCGAGCAGGCCAAGGATGATCTTGAGCAGGGTGCTCTTGCCGGAACCGTTTGGCCCGAGCAGCGCCGTGACCTCGCCCGCTTCGATTCCGAGGCTGATTCCATCCAGGGCCCGGATCCGGGCCGCTCCCGCCCCGGATCGGAAGTCCTTGGTTATGCCCGCGAGCTCGATGGCATTCACGGCGTCGCTTAACGAATCGTGAAACCCGCAAACTGGGGCGCGCGCCGCTGGCTGGTGCGCTCCACCGTGCGCACGAATCCGTGCATCCGTTCCTCGATTGCCCCGATGAAGCCGTTGACCTCCGGCGCGTCGCCCTCCACTTCGACGCGGACCCGGCCGTCGGGCAGGTTCTGCACGTAACCGGCGACGTCAAACTCCCTTGCGAGTTGCAGCGTGGTGTAGCGAAAACCCACCCCCTGAACCCGTCCGGACCAAAGGACCGTCTCGTGCTGAACCTCGTTTGCAGCCGACATTCCGGTACCATGAGCCGCCGGCGCCATTTCTTCAATGCGCAAAATTGCGTAGAATCATCTGGCCCGACTTGGCGGATTTCTCATTGCCTTTTTCCGCCGCCCGCCGCCACACTCCGCGACCGGGCGGAAAAGCCCCCCATCAGATGAGTGACTTTAACTCCGAGAGTTTCCCTGAGAACGAGTGGGATGAGTGTGGCGACTTGGCGTGGAACGAGTTCGACTGGGAACGCTACCTTCGGGATCAGGATGACGTGCTGCACCGTTATCTCGCGTTCTACGAGGGACTGAAGGGGCGTCCCGACCGGATCGACGAAGTCGCGAGTCTCATGGGATGGGACACCGGCCAGCTGGGCGGCGATTCGCTCGATGCGCCTGGCAGCCCGGCCAGGGAAGACACCTCCGATCCGCCGGCATTCGGCAGGAACAGCCCTCTCGAGCCCTATACGCTGCACAAGAACCCGGTTTTTGTGGCGACCAAAGCCCTCTACCTAAGCTTGAAACGCGGCTGGGAGCGCGTGGCTGGAGATCCGGGCAAAGTCGGGCAGCCGCTGGCGATCGCGACGCAAACGAGCCTGTATCGGGGAGAGGAACATGCCGTTCTCGGCGTGCAGGCGATTGACCTCGGAGACTATGCACTGGCGGTAAGCCTGTTCAAACGTGCGTTGGAGGAACTCAATCAGACGCTCGCGCTGACCAGTGATTCCACGGTGGCTGGCCGGGCGGTGAATGACTGGCGCGGCGACGCCCTGCCCCGCCTGTTCGACCTGCGGGAGATCTGGCTGCGCGTTATCAGCGAATGCCGGGAGGAGCTTGAGCGGCGCGTCGATGAGGAGGGTTGAGTCCGGCTGTGGCCGCAAAAGCCTCCCGACCAGCCTTGCAGACATGATCGTCGCCGCGGTTCGCGGTTCTTCCTCGTATCACACTGGGTCATCGGCAGATGGGTGGATTGAATGATCCTCCCGAGGGTGGTGGCCCGGCTGCGTTGATGCCGCGCCCACCGAACGGTTCATTCCGCCGGACTCCGGTCCCATGGAGCCTCCGGATGAAATGAAAACGGGTGCAACCCAAACCTCACCCAGCTCTTGGGCTAACCCCAAAAAGAGCCCGCTTTCCGCTCGCTTTCTTTGTCGCCGGGATAAATGGGTATTGCTTGTCCGCCATGTTCTTGTCTCCAGATTTTAGCCCGCCCAGCAGCATGATTGCAGCTCAAGATCATTGCAGCGCCCTTGCCGAGAATGGACTCCACCTGCACCCAGGTCTGGACTTGGCGCCCGTCATCGCCGACGGTTGCATGCTTCTGCCCTTTACTCCCCAAGCGAGTTCGTTAAAGCAAGCTGGGCCCGCTCAAGCGGCATCCTAATATGAAACAAATCGCCGCAATTCACGTCTACAGTTAATCGTCGAAGCGGCAGGCGTTTCTGTCCATTTTTAATAATGACCATCACTTTTCAGCGCACTCAACCCAAGTCGATCATGCTGCTCCTTGCCCGTTGGCCCCGCCGCCTGATGCTCGCGGCGGCTTTTTGTCCGTCGCTGATCCTGGGCCAGACCACCTACACCCCCTATACTTTCACCACCCTAGCCGGGTTGGCCGGCATCGGCGGCACCGACGGAACGGCCGGCACGGCCCACTTCAATCGTGCCTCGGCCGTGGCTGTGGACAGTCTGGGCAACACGTTCGTCGCGGACACGGAAAACAGTTCCATCCGGAAGATCGACTCGACAGGGGTTGTCACGACCTTTGCGGGAGTGAGCGGTAGCATTGGCAGCACCGATGGCACGGGCTCGGCCGCGCGTTTTTTTGATCCGGCCGGCATCGCGGTGGACAGTTCCCGCAATGTTTACGTGGCGGACACTGGCAACGACACGATCCGGAAGATCACGCCAGCCGGGGTGGTGACCACCCTGGCCGGCTCCCCCGGAATCAGCGGCTTTGCCGACGGCACGGGTTCGGCGGCGCGGTTCAACCTTCCGCTCGGCATCTTTATCGACAGCTCCGGCAATATTTTGATTGGCGATTCGGGCAACAACACGATCCGGAAGGTCACGCCAGCGGGAGTTGTCAGCACGATCGCAGGCGTGGGTCAGACCGCCAGCACCGGGAGCACGGACGGGGCCGCCCGGACCGCGCGGTTCAATGAACCGCATCGGACCGTGGTCGATAGCTCCGGCAATGTCTTCGTGGCCGATACCTACAACCAAACCATCCGGAAGATCAACTCCGTCGGGGTGGTCACGACGCTGGCCGGGTCGCCCGGTCTTCGCGGCAGCACGGATGGAGTCGGCAGCGCCGCCCGATTTAACTATCCGACAGCCCTGGCCTTGGACAGCGCGGGCAATATCCTGGTGGCTGACAGTCTTAACGATGCAATCCGGAGGGTCACACCGACTGGAATGGTCACCACCGTGGCCGGCGCTTCGGGCATGACTGGCAGTGTGGATGGCATTGGCGCCAGCGCCAGGTTCAACGGGCCCGTTTCCGTGGCGGTCAACACCAGCGGCATCATTTACGTCGCCGACACCAGCAACCATGTGATCCGGGCGATCGCGACGGATGGCACCGTGACCACCCTGGCCGGTTTGGCCGGAACCACTGGCACCGCGGATGGGGCCACCTCGAGTGCGCGCTTCGATTATCCCACGGGAATCGCGGTGGAAGCCTCCTCGGGCAATCTCTATGTGGCCGATGCCAGCAACGAGGCCATCCGCAAGGTTACTTCCACTGGCACGGTGACCACTTTTGCGGGCCTGGCAACCATCACTGGCTCGACTGACGCCACGGGCACCGCGGCGCTTTTTGATTCGCCCCAAGACGTGGCGGTGGACGGGTCCGGCAATGTCTACGTGGCGGATACCAACAACTGCACGATCCGGAAAATCACCACGGACGGAGTGGTCACCACGCTGGCGGGCACCGTCGGCAGAAAA
>Ga0182021_10000223_pt1 | contig 57007 bp, 48 predicted proteins | sample 612E3MmetaG_FD_120493 | JGI IMG/M metagenome (GOLD analysis project Ga0182021, IMG submission 120493) | Permafrost microbial communities from Stordalen Mire, Sweden - 612E3M metaG (Illumina Assembly) | ecosystem: Environmental > Terrestrial > Soil > Wetlands > Permafrost | place: Sweden...
ATCTATGCGATGGATCGCGGTATTAGCGATGGCTTGCGCGAGTATCGCCTGCGCGCAGACCTCCTTCGAGGTGGCCTCGGTGAAACCGGCTCGGGAGAAGAAGACCGGCTGCAGCGGAGGACCGGGCACGACAGACCCCGGCCTGTGGCGCTGCGGCAATGTCAGCCTGGCGAACCTCATCTCCCTGGCATACGATCTGCTGCCGTACCAGTTCCAACCTCTGCATTGGATGTTCGACAGCCGGTACGACGTCGTGGCCCGAGTGGGCCGGGGGACCACGAAGGAACAGTTTCGGCAGATGCAGCAGGATCTGCTCGTCAAACGATTTCATCTCCAGTTCCACTACCAGGCGAAGGAGATGCCGGTATCCGAACTGACGGTGGTGAAGCGCGGCCTGCTAAAAGAATCGGCCGCGCCGCCGCCGGAGCAGCGGGATTTTGTGCCGGGTCCCATGAGTTCTCTCGATGGAAGCAGGCACTGGAACATCACCAACGTCTCCATGGAGGAGATTACGCCAATCTTCGCACTCGAGCTGGGCGGGCCGGTGAGAGACGCCACTGGACTCAAAGGGCGCTACGACCTGTCACTCTCCTGGTATCGGGAAATACCGTCCGAACAAAAGGCCCGACTGGAGGCGATGGGTGAAACCGTGACAACCGGGGGCGAAGGAGGTCCGACGCTCCGGCGGGCGGTGCAGGATCAACTCGGACTCAAGCTGGAAGTGAAGAAGGGGACGGTCCCGGTGATGCTAATTGACCACGCGGACACGGTCCCAGTGGCGAACTGAGGCCGCCGATTCCCAGTAAAATCCTGTGATAGGTGTGGCTGTGGGGCACTACGCCGGGCAACGCACGAGCTAAAGCGCCTCGCCGGTTTAATCCGTTGGTTTAACCCGCGAGATCGGGCCGCCGATGAATCAGAGCACCCGCACCAGGGCATGCGAAGCACGGGCTTTGTTCACAAACTTCTTGTCGGCAGTCACCAGCGGCGCGCCCAGCCGTTCCGCGAGCGCCAGATAGAGACAATCCTGCAAGGGGTGGCTCAACTCCACCGCAAGTCCCAGCGCGGTTACCAGGTCCGCCTCATCCGCAACCAAACCGATTACGCCGTCCCGCAGGGTCTGAAGCCACAAGCCCATTGCAATCTCGCCATCGCGCGGTTCAATCTCGCCAAAACGCGCTCTTCGCGCCAACGCGGCAGCTACTTCGGTGCGGATCAGAGAGGGTGCCACCAGCCGCTCCTCGCTCGCGAGCAACTCCTGCGCGGCGGCATCGCCCGGCTCCGGCAGCAGCCACTTGACTGCGACGCTCGCGTCGACGACCATCATCCGCGTGCCTGGCGGTCCGCGCGAATGCCGCCGGTGCTGTCGGCGAGCGTGCCGTATTTTCGGCGCAGCATCTTGCGAAATGCCGCCATCTCGGCGGTGCGGTCCTGCTTCGGTTTGCTGGCGGCTTCCGTCAGAAGGCTCCGAAGTTCCTCCTCCAGACTGCACCCCCGGTGCGCCGCTCGATCCTTGAAGGCGACTACCACCCACTCAGGGAGTTTCCGGATCTTGACGTCGGCCATAGTCCCTATTGTGACCCCATGCCACCATGGGGTCAAGCGCGAGCAGTGCGATCCCGCCTTCCGCGAACCAAATCACACGCTGTTCCGCGCATCCTGCCCACCAGCTTCGACCGTTCGAAACATCGTGGCCCATTCCTCTTGTGTCTCTGCGGTCTCCGCTGTCTCCGCGCTCTCTAATTCCCCGGGCCAGCAGCGTACAGCCCCAATCCCCACACGCCCCCTTATTCCAAACTCTTCTCCGCGTCTCTGCGTCTCCGCGGTGAAATCGCCTTTGTACCTCACTCGCCGTCTTCGAGCGGCCCCACCTTGAGCACTGCCAGGAACGCTTCCTGCGGGATCTCCACACGGCCCACGCGCTTCATGCGCTTCTTGCCTTCCTTCTGCTTTTCCAGCAGCTTGCGCTTGCGCGAAATGTCCCCGCCGTAGCACTTGGCCAGCACGTTCTTGCGCATGGCAGCAATGTTTTCCCGCGCCACGATCTTGTTGCCGATGGCCGCCTGCAAGGCGACTTCGAACATCTGCCGCGGAATCAGCCGGCGCAGGCGCGAGATCAGGTCCTTGCCGCGCTCGAAGGCGAACTCCTTGTGCACGATGATCGAAAGCGCGTCCACCGGTTCGCCCGCCACCAGCACGTCCAGCTTCACCATGGGCGAAACGCGGTATCCCGACAGGTGGTAGTCCAGCGATGCGTAGCCGCGCGAACACGATTTCAGCCGGTCGTAGAAATCCAGGACGATCTCGTTGAGCGGCAGCTCGTAGGTCAGCATCACCCGCCCGCCGCCCATGTACTCGAACTTCTTCTGCTCCCCGCGCTTCTCTTCGAGCAGTTTCAGAATGCCGCCCAGGTACTCCTCGCGCGTAATCACCGTGGCGTCGATGATGGGCTCTTCGATCTGCTTGATCTCGGATGGGTCGGGAAACTTGGTGGGGCTGGTCACTTCGATGACCTCCCCCACCGTGGTGGCGATCCGGTACCGCACGCCCGGCGCCGTGGTGATGAGGTCGATGTCGAACTCGCGTTCGAGGCGCTCCTGCACGATTTCCAGGTGCAGCAGCCCCAGAAATCCGCAGCGGAAACCGAAGCCCAGCGCCACCGAGTGCTCGGGTTCGAAGTTGAAGGCGCTGTCGTTGAGGCGCAGTTTCTCAAGCGCGTCGCGCAACAGGCCGTGCTCGTGGGATTCCACCGGGTAGAGACCCGCGAACACCATCGGCTTGATTTCTTCGAAGCCCGGCAGCGGCTCGGCGGCCGGGAACTCGTCGTCCACGATGGTGTCCCCGATCTTGGCGTCCGAGACCGTTTTGATATTGGCGGAGAGGAAGCCCACCTCGCCCGCCGCCAGCTCGTCGCAGGGGGTGGCCTTGGGCGCCTGGTATCCGAGCCCCTCCTCTTCGAACACCTGCCCGTTGGACCACAGCCGGATCTTCTGCTTCAGGCGCAACCTGCCATCGAGCACGCGCACCAGAATGATCACGCCGCGATACGGATCGAACCACGAGTCGAAAATCAGCGCCCGCAACGGCGCTTCGAGCGATCCCTTGGGCGGCGGCACCAGGTGCACAATGGCTTCCAGGATCTCATGCACCCCGGTGCCCAACTTGGCGCTGGTCAGCACGGCATCGCGCGCATCGAGGCCGATCACCGTTTCGATCTGCTCGCGAATCCGCTCCGGCTCGGCCGACGGCAGATCGATCTTGTTGATCACCGGTATGATTTCCAGGTTGTGGTGCAGCGCCAGGTAGGTATTGGCGAGCGTCTGCGCCTCCACCCCCTGCGAGGCGTCCACCACCAGCAGGGCGCCTTCGCAGGCCTGCAGGCTGCGCGAGACCTCGTAGGAGAAATCCACGTGCCCCGGGGTATCGATCAGGTTCAGTTGATACAGGTTGCCGTCCTCGGCGCGATAATTCAGGCGCACGGCATGGGCCTTGATGGTGATGCCGCGCTCGCGCTCCAGGTCCATGGTGTCCAGCACCTGTTCCATCATTTCGCGCTGCGATAGCGCTCCGGTCGCCTCCAGCAGGCGGTCCGCCAGGGTCGACTTGCCGTGGTCGATGTGCGCAATGATAGAGAAATTACGGATGAATTCGCGATCCATGCGATGTGAGGGTACTCTGTAGAACGATTATCCCACAGAGCCGGACGGACAGGCTCAACGTACCCCGCGGTGACGTTTCACCTATGATGTCGTGGTTCCCAGTATCGGCGGTACGTGGAGCCGTAGAACGACCAGTTGCGAGAGAAAGGTAGGGGAAATGCGGGCCGGAGTTTTGCTGCTTGCGCATTGGGTTGCCTGACTTTCATGGGCCTTCTGATGTCGCGGGGGGCACTGCTCGGAAGCGAGACGAAGTCACGGCCCGTCCGTTTTGGAGTTGGGGACGATGCATCATGTGTCGCCGGCCTTGGCGCGATCAGATCGGGTGCGCACGCCTCAGCCCTCGATGAACCGCGACGCCGACGGTGGCGTCCAGCGGCATGGAGATCAGAGGGTTCAACTGTCGCGGATCGTGGCGAGTTCTTCGAGGCCCAGTCGGATCTCGACCGCAAGATCACGCGACACGAACCAGCTCCCCGCTGCGGAGTAGATGCCGGACACAGGACGTAGGATCGTCTAAATCCACCAGATCGACGGGCCTGCCAAGGAGGTTTGAAGCTTTGCTAATCGCGGAAAAATAAACCTGCGACGGCAACCCCGTGACTGCCATGTCGATGTCGGAGTCCGGCCGCAATCCACCCTGGGTAGCGGAGCCAAAAACAAAGACCTGCGTGGCGCCCATACTGCGCAACAGGTTTGCCGCTGCTGTAAGGGCGTCTTTTTCGATGAAGACAGTGGCCATCTTCGATCCTCAGCCGGCCGTGTTCATTGCCGCGTTTTCTCGTTCCGACTATATCACGTTACGCCGATCCCCAGCGCCTGTTCGAAGACGCGACGACCCCGGCCTGAACGGAGCCCCGCTCCGCGCTTTTCGCGGCCCGTTTAGGGCGTACCGCGGACAGCCCGATGAGGCCCGTCTATCCGGGTGTTACACTGATCCATAACATGTCCAGAGTATTCGAAGGCCAGCTTTCGGCCGGCGGCCTCAGATTCGCCATCGTCGTCAGCCGTTTCAATAGCTTCATTACCGAGCGTCTCCTCGGCGGCGCCATGGATGCGCTCACCCGCACCGGCGCCAACCTGGACCTGATCGATGTCATCAAGGTCCCCGGTTCCTGGGAGCTTCCTATAGCGGCCGCCGAAGTGGCCCGCCAGAAACGCTACGACGCCGTGATCTGTCTCAGCGCGGTGATCCGCGGCGAGACCCCGCACTTCGATTACGTGGCCGCGGAAGCCGCCAAGGGCGTGGCCCACGTGGCCCTCGAGACCGGTGTGCCGGTAGCTTTCGGCGTGCTCACTACCAATACCTTGGAGCAGGCCATCGACCGCGCCGGCGCCAAGGGCGGCAACAAGGGCTTCGACGCCGCCATGACCGCCATCGAAACGGCCAATCTGCTGCGCACCCTGCGGCAGACAACCTGATGCCTTCGCGGCGCCGGTCGCGGCAGCGCGCCCTTCAGATTCTCTTCCTGTGGGACACCCGCGGACAGCCGGTGGACGAGGCCATCGGCGCCTATTACGACACCCTCTATTCCGAAGAGCAGCCCGCCCGCGACCCCTTTGTGGCCGACCTGGTGCGCGGGACCGTCGCGCACGCCGCTAGAATAGACGAACAAATATCGAAACATGCCCAGCACTGGCGCATGGAGCGTATGCCCATCGTGGACCGCAACATCTTGCGCCTGGCGGTCTTCGAGATGATCCACTCCGGCACCCCCGCCGCTATCGCCATCGACGAAGCCCTCGAGCTGGCCCGCAAGTTCTCGGGCGAGGAATCCGTCCAGTTCGTCAACGGGGTGCTGGACGCCATCCGCCGGGAAGACCCCGCCGCCGCCGCTTCGAATTCCCCGGATTCTCGAAGCCCTTCCGCCCCCTCCAACGTCTAAACAGTTGCGTAGGGTATACTTTCCATTAGAAGGACGGATCCTGAATGGCCCAAAAGAGGCGCAGCCTGTTTGTTTTGCCGCTGATCGTGTTGGTTTGCTCCATCGCGGGCGGATTCTATGGGCCTCAGGTCCAGGCGGAGTCGGCCGTGCCCGCCGACACGGCGGAACTGGATCGGGATGTTGCCAATTTCACCAAGGTCCTGGCCTTGGTGGAGCAGAACTTCGCCGAACCCGTCTCCTCCGATAAGGCCATCTACAATGGCGCCATACCGGGCATGTTGCGGACCCTCGATCCGCATTCCAACTTCTTCGATCCCAAACAGTACCAGGCGCTTCGCGAAGACCAGCGGGGCCGCTACTCGGGAGTGGGGATGCAGGTCCAGTCGCGCAATGGCAAGACCGTGGTGCAGGCGCCCTTCCCGGGCTTCCCCGCCTACAAGGCCGGATTGCGCGCCGGCGACATCATCGTGATGGTGAATGACAAGCCTACCGAAGGCCTCAACACCACCGAGATCGCCGACCTGCTCAAGGGACAGCGCGGAACCCAGGTCAAAATCGTGGTCTCGCGCGAAGGCTCGGCCGACAACCTAACCTTCAACGTCACCCGCGAAGACATCAGCCGCAAGAGCGTGGGGGATGCCTTCTGGGTGAAGCCCGGGGTCGCCTACCTCAAGATCCTGAGCTTTGCCGAAACCACTGGCAAGGAACTGGACGAGAACCTCAAGCGCCTGGGCGAGAACAATATCAAAGGGCTGGTTCTGGACCTCCGCGCCAACCCCGGCGGGTTGCTCAACCAGGGCGTGGACGTGGCCGACCATTTCCTCGACAAGGGCGCTCTCATTGTCTCGCACCATGGCCGCTCGTCGCCCGAAAAGTCGTACTTGGCGCGCAACGGGAACCGTGGGCACGAGTATCCCATCGTGGTGTTGGTGGACGGATACTCGGCCTCCGCGGCGGAGATTGTGGCCGGCGCGCTCCAGGACCACGACCGCGCCTGGATTCTGGGGACCAGGACCTTCGGCAAGGGCTTGGTGCAGACGGTCTACCCGCTCAGCGAGAACACTGGCTTGGCCCTGACCACGGCGCATTTCTACACCCCCAGCGGCCGTCTGATCCAGCGCGATTACACCAATAAGTCGTTTTACGACTATTATTTCCATAAGGGCGAAGACGTTCAGAACCCACTCGATGTGAAGATGACCGAGGGTGGCCGCACGGTCTACGGCGGCGGTGGAATTACGCCCGACGAGAAGTTCGACGTCCCCAAGCTGAATCGCCTGGAAGTGGATCTCGCCCGCTCCGGTCTGTTCAACTTCGCCCGATCGTACTTTGGCTCGCACAGCATCAACCTGCCCAAGGGTTGGATGCCCGACGCGATCTTCATCGAGGAGTTTCACGACTACCTGCTGAAGCACGGCACCACTTTCACGGAGTCCGAGTTCGTGCAGAACAAGGATTGGATTACCCGCTATCTCGCCAGGGAAATGTACATCACGGCTTTCAATATCGACGAGAGCGACCGCATCTTCGCCCAGACCGATCCGGAAGTCGCCAAGGCCGTGGATGCCATGCCCAAGGCCAATGCGCTCCTGGAGTCGACCAAGAAGATCATCGTCGAGCGCATGAACGCCCAGCATCAGCCGGGTGCCGCCGCGGCAGCTCGCCGGTAGCTAAGAGCTGTCAGCTTTCAGCTGTGCCTCCGGCTTCGCCGGATTGAGCAGGCTGTGACTGCCAAAGAGCCGGCGGACGGACTGTCATGGCCTATTTTTGGCCTGCCAGCCGATATTGAAAATAGACGGGTTGACTGGCAGTCACAGGCCAGCCACACCGCTTTAGCCCAACGGTCTGCCCCATTATCCCTGCACCATGATCGGCGGTGCGAAGACCGACCGAGTGGCATTGGGTTGCGAACCCGGTGCCATTTACGAGGATCGCGGCCTTGCCGAAGCCGAACGGCGCATCGGGAAGACCCACACCACAGATAAGAATTGGGTCTCAAATTCGGCCGGATCTCGCGGATAGCCCTCCACGCGCGGCGAACCCGCATCTTCCATCTGGGCGACCCCTGAGTAAGGTGAATACCTGATTGAATTCAAATTAATTCACATTGTATATTTCTTATTCTGAATGGCCTTGTAGGAGAACGAGCGGAGGCTGCGAAATGCACAAACGCGTTCTGGGGCGTCGCAATTGGATCGGCGGGCCGCGAACGGCCCTCCTGGTGATATTTGGGCTGCTTGGCTGGGTTGCTTTGCTTGGAGCAGCAGAGCCGACCGACAGGCCCAAGCTCTTCGCATACGATCTGTTCTTTCGGCACGTGGGCGAGTCCCAGAGCGCCGTAGCACAGACGGCACTCACATTCAACCGGGCTGATTTTCAAAATACCTATGATTTATCGGACGCCGTATTTGCCGAATTGGTCAGAACCGCTACCGCATACACTGCGGCGGTGGCCACGATCGATGCCAAGGCTGCCGCAATCGTCACTTCCGCAAAGGCACGCTACCGGGTTTCGGGTACGGCGAAGGGACCTTCAGTACCTGCCGCCCCGCCTGAACTGCAGGATCTGCAGCAGCAAAAGGAAGACCTGATCCGCACTACGCTGTCGTCGCTCACCGGTTCGCTCGGTTCCGCGCAGTTCGCCTATCTGACGTACTTGCTGATGCAGCACGTGTCCGTGCAGCCGGCCCCGGCTGGGACGCCTCAGTAGAGGGTCCAGGAAGGCAAGGAGAGCCACACACATGAAATTCATTCTCGCCATTTTGATGTTCGCGGGGGCGGCTGGCGCCCAGCACCTCTATGTCTACTCCGACCTCCAGACGGACGGTGCTGGTAACGCGACGGCTACTGCTTCCTCCACCACCGATTACAATACGAGTTACTACTACGACCTGCTGGCGAACGAGTGGCTGTGGTTCCGACCGGACAACTCCTCCTCGGACAACCTGGTGTGTTCGCAAGGGGCGGCGACTGGGTACTATAATTATGTGTCGGTTTTGTGCTCCGGCAACGTGGGGTCCACGAGCGGCACGTTCACGCTGGAGTCGTACCACGACTTGGACACAGTCTACTATTATTATCAATTGCAGCCGTGTACCTGGGAGTGCAGCTACTACGACGATTATTACGGCTACAGCTTCATATACAACCCTAACTACACCGACAACACATACATTTATGCTTACGACCAAGCCACGCCTATCGCGCAAGTGACGGCTATCAACGCATCGCTCTACAAGCAAGCCCACCAGGGATCGTGTGTATACCCGACATCGGAAACAACTTATGGATGGGGCTGGGATTACGCCTATTGGCCTTATTTGGGGCAGTTCCTTCAGGTTCTTTCGGGAGGCACCTTCAACGGGCGATATGTACAGGAAGCGTTCAGCGGCAGTCCTAGCGATACGTGCTGGCGGCCGCAGAATGGTGGGACTCCCATCACGAGCAACCCCAGTCCGGGCCAGTGGTATGTTAGTTCGATAGTGGGGGCTGGGACATATTCACCGTACTACCTGTTTTCCTATTCGAATGGCTGGGGATACGACAATCTTGGGTTCGTGGGTTCGAATGGCAGCACGAGACTGTACAACTACGTGACTAATATGAGGCCTTCGAACGGTATGTGCTCCATCACCTATACCCAGAACATGTATATGTTCTGCTCGGGTTTTTCGGGCGCTGGGCAGTACTACACCACCTATAATCCGTTGGCGATATACATCGCCGCGACTCCGTCGGCGGCTTCGCTGACCGTCAGCCGAAGTGGCACTCAAATCCAGCGGAACTATCCGTAAGGCCGGGAGAGGAGATTCCTATGATGAAGCCAATCGGTTTTGGCGCCGCCATCCTGATCCCAATTCTGCTGTCGGCGCAGCAGCCGGAATTTCAGGTGAACACAGCGGGGTTCCGATCGCTGAACGCGGCCGTGCGGCTCTTACGAGAAAAGAGCGGCTGGCTCCTCTCTTTCGAGGAACCCATTTGGCCATCCAAGAGCGTCGGCGGTCCGGAAGTCCGCGTGACCGAACAGGGTTTCCAGGAGGAGCCGCCCGCGCCCGATCAGTTGCGGATCTCGATTCCAAGCCTCCGGGGACCCGGCACCCAGTCCAGCGCGATTGCTGCCCTGTTGGGCGCTTTCAACAGCCAAAACAGCGCCGTCTCATACAAAGCCGAAGCGCTGGGCGACATGACCGTCCTGGAAGCGGACACGATGTCGGTCTCCGCGGGGGTGCGGGCGCCGGCTAAGTTGATCCTCTCAACGACCATTCAGATACCGACGGCGCGGCGCACGCCCATGGAGCATCTGGGCGCCTTGGCAGAGGCACTCCGGCAGCAGACGGGTATACCGGTGAGAGTAGATACGGGCCTCATCGGTTATGACGTGTCCTTCACCGGGAAGAATGGGGCTTTTACGCAGGCTGAGGACCTTCTGGTGAACTGGGGATCGCCATCGCAAACCGCGCGGCTTGCGTTGCTGGATTTGCTCAGCCGGTCCAAGACTACGACCCTATACCAAGTGGACTGTCAAGCCGGGGTCAACTCCGCGGGAGAGTGCATTCTCTCTTTGAGTCCGCTCATGGTCGAGGTCGTAGGCCGGTCGGGCGCGCTGAAGAGGAAAACGCTCTACTTCGATCGGGGCCGCCCGGACGTGGCCCTGCCGCCAGATCTCCCAGATCCGAAATAGCTGGCCCTGTCCGGCCCGCTGGCTGGACATTCGTGCCTACGCCGTTCTCCGCCGGCCTGCCGAAGCCGAACGGCGCTCTCCCTTTGCTACCATCGAAGGTTGAATCCCACTCCGCAGATCGTTGTCCTGGACGCGGGCGGACAGTACTGTCACCTGATCGCCCGAAAAGTCCGGGATCTGGGCGTCTACTCCGAAGTCCGGCCCAGTGAAACCCCCGCTCCGGCAATCGCCTTTGCGAAGGGCATCATCATCTCCGGCGGCCCCTCCAGCGTTTACGACCCCGGCAGCCCCACGGTGGACCCCGCCATATTTGCCCAAGGCCAGGCCGTGTTGGGGATTTGCTACGGCCAGCAACTCATGGCGCACCTGCTCGGCGGCCAGGTTCGCCGGGGCGAGAAAGGCGAGTATGGCCTCGCCACCCTGTCGCTCGACGAGACCACCGACCCGCTCTTCGCCGGTCTCGCGGGCCGCCAGCAAATCTGGATGAGCCACCGCGATGTGGTCGGCGTTCTCCCCGAAGGCTTTTCTACCGTCGGCCGTACCGAGACCTGCGCCATTGCCGCCATTGCGGCCCCCCAACGAAAACTCTACGGCCTGCAGTTTCACCCCGAAGTGGTCCATACCACCCGCGGCAAGGAATACCTCGCCAACTTTCTCTTCCGCGTCTGCGGCTGCCTCCAGGATTGGAATCCCCGCCACCGGGTGCCCACGCTCGAACGGGAGATCCGCGAGTGCGTGGGTGATCGCAACGTGTTCTTCTTCGTCAGCGGCGGTGTGGATTCCAGCGTGGCGTTCACCCTGGCCACGCGCGCCCTCGGCCCGGACCGCGTGCGCGGCGTGTACGTCGATACTGGCCTGATGCGCGAGGGAGAAACCGATTTTGTCTCTCGCATGCCGGGCATCGCCGTGGAGCGCGCCGAAGAGCGCTTCCTGGGCGCTCTCGAAGGCGTCACCGATCCCGAACGGAAGCGCCACATCATCGGCGAGGAATTCGTGCTCGTGCAGGAGCGCGTCATTCGGTCGCGCCGCCTGATGGACGAGCAGTGGATTCTCGGCCAGGGCACCATCTACCCCGACACCATCGAATCCGGCGGCGCCGAGAAGGCCGCCGTCATCAAGACCCATCACAACCGCGTGGCCGGCATCCAGGCGCTCATCCAGTCCGGCCGCATCGTGGAACCGCTGAAGTCCTTCTACAAGGACGAGGTCCGCGAGATCGGCCGCGAGCTGGGCCTCGCCCCCGAGCTGCTCGACCGCCATCCGTTCCCCGGCCCCGGACTGGCCATCCGCTGTCTGTGCTCGGATCGCGACGCGCCGCTCCAGCCCACTCCGGACGGCGTCGTCATCCCCCTGCATTCGGTCGGCGTACAGGGCGATTCCCGAACCTATGCCCCGGTGCTGGCCATCGATTCGCTGGACCACGCCCGCGCCACCGCCCTGATCAACCGCGTCTCCGGCGTCAACCGCGTCGTCGCCAGAGTGGAAACCCGCGTTCCGTTGGCCCAAATGAGTGTCCGCGCCTGCTCGCTCACCCCCGAGCGGATCGCCCGCCTGCGGCGCGCCGACGCCATCGTGCGCCGGCTGTCGCACGAAAGCGATTACGACCGCCGCGTCTGGCAGTTCCCCGTGATCCTGATCCCGCTGGGAACCGAGGCGGCCCCCGATTCCGTGGTCCTCCGTCCGGTGGATTCGGTGGACGGCATGACCGCCCAATCCGTCGCCATGGAAACGGATCTGCTGCGGAAAATGTGCTCGGAGATCCTGGCGGTGGAAGGCGTCGCCGGGGTCTTCTACGACCTCACCCACAAGCCCCCCGGCACCATCGAGTGGGAGTAGCGGCCCGGCCCCTACGGAATCTTCACCTCGAGGCCAGACTCTTTGTTCAGCCGCTCGGTCAATTCGCGGTCCACCAGCGACACCGACGCCTGGTTGTGGGTATTCCCCGACGTGAAGTAGTGCAGGGTGTCGCCATCCACCCAATACGCCACCGCCGAATAGACGCTATGGTCCTTGAACGCGATCAGGTAATGGGAAGGTTCGGCGGTTAAACCCGGCACCTCCACCGGCTGAAGATCGTCGGCGGCGGCCATAGGGGTGGTGGGGTCCTGCGCCTCAACCGCCCCGAAGCGTTCGATCATCGCGGAAGCGGGCGGCGGGGCATTGACCACCGTGACATTCGGCTGCTGCTGGGGCTGCTGCGGCGCTGCCGCTTCGGCCGGATAGGCGTTGTCGAAATACCCGCCCACATACACCGGATACCCGAACATAATGACGGTCCCAGGGCGGTGTGTGCCCGCAACAGGGGGGCGCCTCCAGAAGCCTGGCCGCGGGACCGTGGTGCCTCCGGGAAACACGACATTGCCGAAGCCCGCCGCGCCGGCCGGGAAAACCGCGTTGCCGGAAGTGCTTTGCGCGGGAGGTCGAGGAACGCCAAAGCCGCCGTGATGCTGCGCGAAAAGCCCGGTGACCAGAACCAGCCAGAGACCAAAACCGACGAGAGTTCTCATAGGATACTCTCCCCCTACCTGCATTATATCGCGCGCAACCGCTCTCTAATGGAACCGTGAAAAAACCGGCCGACCGGCGAAAGCGCCTGCCCCACAAAAGCGCAGACCCTTGCACCCCAATGTGGGACAGACGCTTTCGTCTGTCAACCGGCAGTCTCGGCGATTGATAACCTTCGCGGCTCGGTACGGAGGCCCTTTCCGAGATGGTATGAGAAGGCCGGCCCCCCTGCGGGAAGCGATAAGGTTCCCATGCGCACGCGGGATGGCCAAGCCGATGGGAGAACGGCTGAAGAAGTGCGATGCCGATCAAGTAAAGGAATCGATGGCCGAAGGGCTGGGAGAGGCGTTACAAAGGGCGGGAGATCAGCCGACCGATCGGTGTGTATGACGAGAGAATCGAGGGAATCGGGAAATGCTACCCGGAGATGCAGTTGCCGACGCAAGTCTGGGGAGTCTGGCCAACGGCTCACCGGGGTGTGGCAGCGGGCGGTTTTGCCGGGGCCGCCGCGGGTGGCGGGACCGGCTGAACCGGCAGCAGGCTTTGTATCAATGTCTCGATGGGGATGGCCTCGCTCGGCGGTTCGGCCGGCACGGGGCCAGTGGAAGCGATCCCGGGAGTCCGCGGATCCCTGCCCGTGTTTGGCTTGAGAAAGGGCGTGGGATACTTCAACTCGAATACCGGCTGACCGGCGGGGATGGGGCGAACCAACTCCGGCGTCACAATGACAATCAGCTCGGTGTTTTGCTTGGTGACGGATTTGGACTGGAAGAGCTTTCCCAAGAGCGGTATGTCTCCGATGAAAGGGATCTTCTCGAGAGTATCCGTGGTCCGATTATCGAGAAGTCCCCCGATCGCGAAACTCTGTCCTTCGCTTAGTTCGACCTGGGTATTCAGCTTGCGCGTGGTCAGAGCCGGGACAATGAAGCCGCTGACCGAAAGCCCGTTGGTAAAATCCAGGGCGCTTACTTCGGGCGCCACTTCCAAGTGAATGGTTCCACGCGGCGTGATGGTCGGCGTGAAGGTCAGCCGTACGCCAAACTCGCGGAATTGAATGGTCACCATGGGAGTGCCTCCCGTGCCCGAACTCACACTCGGGAAAGGAAATTCTCCGCCGGCAAGAAAGCTGGCCGGTTTGCTATTCTGCGCCAGCACGTTCGGCTCGGCGAGGATTTGGAGGAGTCCCTTTACCTCCAGCGCTTGAATGGTCGCTCCCAGATTCAGATCCGAACGGAAGAAGAAGAGATTGAGCGCATCCGCAATGGTCGTCGTGACCGCGGTGTTGTTTTGGAGAGGCGAGAATCCCGGGGCTGAAAATTGTTGCGTGGTGGCGGACCCTATGGTATTGGCCGCACCCATGCTCAGGATATTCAACCCCAGTTGTGTCCTGATACTGCGGTCCACACTCGCGAACTTGACCCTCAACAGGATTTGCGCCTCCGGAGGCGGCACCTCCACGTACAGCAGGTTCACGGTCTTTCCCAGCGTGGAGGCGATCGAGACGGCGCGGTCCGCGCTAGTCACATCCTTGACCTTTCCACGCAAAAAGACGGTGTCGTTCTCAAAACTCAGATTGACGGTCTGTCCGGGTAACTCCCGTTCTATTTCACGCCGGGTGCCTTCGATACGCCGATCCGCCAGGAAGGTGCTGGCCACCACGGTGATTTCGAAGAACCGCGTGGCTCCACCCTCCTGCCAGACGATCAGGCTGGTTACCCCCGGCGTTTTGGCGTTCAGGAGCAACTGGTGCGGGCTGATCGCGGTACCCTCCGCTATGTCTCCAAAGCCGACGGAAATGCGCTCCAGGGGAAGCGCGTTGTCGACAATCACGGACTTTCCAACAGTCAGCAAGAGCTTGGTCGGCGCATCCTGGTCCGCCTGGGCCGCGGGCTCGGGCGCTGCCGGAGGAAGTCCCTCCGTCTGCTGGCCGGCGGCGGCGTGGACGAATAACAGGGCAAGCAGACTGGCCGCCCGAATCGACGCGACGCCGTACCACTGTCCGGTTCTCACGGTTTCCCTCCAGGCCGGCTAAACGTGGCTTGGGTATGCACGGCGCCGTTCGACACCTCGATGGTGTACAGACGGGGTGCGGGCGGCGGCGCGGCCGGGGCCGATGCTGCCGGGGGCGCGGCCGGCGGTGGGCTGCCTGGGGGGACGGAGGGAAGCGGCGCCGCTGCGCGCGTACCGCCGAAAAGATCCGTCATCATGGTACCCGGCAACCCGGAGATCTGAGTATCCATGGGATTCCGCAATACCAACTGAATATGGGTTTCGTTGCTGGCCAGGCTGAGAATCTCGGCCTGGGCCGGGGTGACCAGCAGATTGACGACCTGCGCTTGTTCCGGCTTGCCTTCCCGATCCTGCTGAAAGTTCACACCGGCGGAGAGCACCTGAATGTTTTGCAGAAGCGTCCGCACCTTAGGTCCGTCGAGTACGTTGCCTCCGGGCGGGAGCCCGGAGATCAGCACATCCACGCGCATTCCGGGGACGACGAATCCGGCGACGCCAACCACCTCGTTGACTTTCACCGCGCAGGCCCTCATTCCGGGAGGGATGGTCGCGGCCAAACCGCCACCCGAACCCACCGGGGCAAGCCGGGTTTCCGTCAGCGGCTCACCCGCGTAGATCGCGGAAACCACACCCCGGTTCCGGAGGGTTTCGCGTTTGAGGATGGCGCCCGCGGGCGGTGGGCCGAACCAGGCGGCGACTCTCAAGTCGGCGTCCTGAATGAGTGTTCCGACCGCAAGATCCCGGGAGGCCACGACGAGTTCCACACTCTGCGGCGGCTTCCCGGCGGTCGCTCGGCTTCCGACTGCCCGATAAACCAGATAACTGGCGCACACCGATAGCACGAGCGCGCACGAAACAATCACCAATACTCTCCTGTTCATTCAGGGAACCCTCATCGTTCGCCATGGGTCTTTCCCGCCCCATCCTCGGCCACCCGCGTGTCTCCGCGAGTCCGGCGCCTACTGCGCTACCGCCACTACCGGCTGCTTTCGCGCCATTAAATAAAGAGAAGGCAGCACGGCCGGCGGTCCGGCGTCCCTCATTCTCTCCAGTCCCAGTTGCCCGCTGAACAGGTTCTTCCGCCCGTAGAGCGCCATGTCCAGCCGGTCGTTCATGCCCAGTTTGTGAAATAGTTTGTACAGATACACCTTCACGGTGCCTTCGGTGATTCCCATCGAAAACGCGATTTCCTTGTTCTTGAGACCTTGCGCCACCAAGGAGATAATCTGCCCCTGGCGTTGGGTGAGCGCAACCAGCTTTTGCGACAACATGCTCTCGAGGAGGTCCTTCTTGAAGTACAGCCCGCCTTGGTGGACATTGCGCACGGCCGCCAGAAAATCGTCGATCGATATATTGCCGGGAAGAATGCCGCGCACACCCAGCCGGATCGCCTGAGAAGCGAACTCGCCTTCCAGCTCCTGGCCCCACAAGACGATGTGGCAGCGGCTGTCGGCAGACCGAATCTGGCGCAACTCCGACAGTGTGACTCCCGACGGCAAGTGAACCAGCAGCACGTCTGGCCGGGTGGACTTCAAGCATTCGAGCGTGCCGGATAGACTATCTCGACACTCGGTGAGTTCCAGATCCGGATGGGTGCCTAAGACCGCGGCCAAGCCTTGGGCCACAAACGATAGCTGCGAATAAAGAGCGATCCGAATTCTGTTATCCGAGTTCAAGGCCTTCTCCAGTCGCTCGCCTCACCGCGGCTTGCTCGCACGATTCTCATGACCAATATTCGTCGGATCGCCGGGAATACTTTATGCCGCAGCCCGCGGAGACAACCCGGAGTGCGATTGGAAGCCAGTGGACGGGCCGATGGCCGCGGTGGATGGGCAGCCCGGGGTGGGGTGCTCGCCTGCCCCGCATAGCGGCAAGCCGCCACGAGTGGTGGCGATTCTTCGCGGTCGCGACCGGTGCGTCCAAGGGCGGCAGGCGGATTCACAATCCGCCGGACCCAGAGGGTACCCCTAACAACCTGCCCCACAATTCGTCGCGGCGCGCGAAGAAGCCGGGGGATAAGAAAGGGCGGACGTCTCGACCAATGAGATCCCAGCGGCCCACCTTCTAAGGGAAATACCGTACTTCGTGCATCATTTCTGCTGCTCAATGCGCTTTTACCGCCCTACATTACTAATGGTTTCCCATGAAACTCCCGATAATTACCTGCATGGGACAGATTGCCCGCAGTCCTGAAGACGGGGGGAGGGGCGCTCCTTTTCGTGGGTCGCCGGACCGCCTATGATTCGTCTGTTGCTACATTCGGAAGACGTCGATCTGGCAGCCCTGCTGGCGCCGACCCTGGGGAGCGGGTTCTCTACCTTCTTCGAGCGTCGCCGGGACCGGGTCAGGGAACTCATTTGTCAGGGGCAGTGCGATGTGCTCATCCTCGACCTGAATTCCAGTTCGTTCCCGATTCAGGAGCAATTCGAGTTTTTCGACGAAATCCGCGATTTCGGCGTGCCTGTAGTGGTGATGACGGACGACGACAGCAAGGCGACGGCGATGGATCTGGTGCAGCGCGGCGTCTACAACTACATACGGAAGCCGCCGGTCCTGCCGGAATTGAAGATAGTCGTCCGCCGGGCGCATGAATTCGCGGTTCTAAAGAAGGAACTCGACCACGAGCGCCAATCGTTGACCGCCTCCGGCTGCGATCGCCTGATCGGTTCGAGCGCGCGCTTCCAGGTGGTCTACGGTCTCATACGGCGGGTGGCCAAGCTGGACGCTCCCGTGCTGATCACCGGCGAGAGCGGGACCGGGAAGGAGTTGATCGCCCGCGCGATTCATAACCTGAGCGACCGGAAGGAACACCCGTTCGTGGCGGTTCCGTGCGGGGCCATTCCGGACACGCTCATCGAAGCGGAGTTGTTCGGCTCCGAGAAGGGAGCGTTCACGGGCGCGGCGGCCAGGCGGAAAGGGTACATGGAAGAGGCCGGCGGCGGAACCCTCTTCTTCGACGAGATTGGAGAGTTGAGCGCGTACACGCAGGTCAAACTGCTACGGGTGCTGCAGGAGAGGGAGTTCAGCCGCCTGGGAAGCAGCCAACTGATCCCGCTACAGTCCCGGCTGCTCTTTGCGACTCACCGAAACCTGCTGGAGATGGTGGCGGAAGGCTCGTTTCGCGAGGATCTGTATTACAGGATCAACGTGATGGGGATCAAGTCTCCGCCGCTGCGGGACCACACGGAAGACATTCCACGGCTGGCCGAGCATTTTCTGAAGGAATACGCGCGCCTCTACCGGCGGTCGATGTCCAGCGTGAGGCCGAATGCCATGGCGCTGCTGCTGGAGTATCAGTGGCCGGGGAATGTGCGGGAACTGGAGAACGTGATCCAGGGGGCCATCATCCTGAGCGACGACGATACCATCCAGCCTAAGGACCTGCCGCAAACCATGCAGCACCCGGACCTGCTGGGCCTGGGGGACTCTCTGCCGGGAGCTTCCTTCGAGGAACAAATGCGGGATTACAAAATCAAGCTGGCGCATGCGGCCCTGGCGGAGTGCCACGGAAACAAAACGCTGGCGGCCCGCAGCCTGCAGATTTCGAGGACCTATCTGCATCGCCTCATCAAGGGTCCCGAAGAAGAAGACGATTCGTTGCCGGCTTCGACGGGCACCTGAGTCATCTGGTGCAGTGTGGAGAAACACGACAATACGGTGCTTTTCAGGTTCTCAACGACGATGACCCTAATCGGGGTAGAAATCGGGGAAGCGGACGGCGTGACAACAGGCGGAGAACAGGATGTATGAGAGTCTCCGCTAGAGGCAGCTCACTTTGCTGGATGGCGGCGGGATACGCATTTCCGCCGAACGCTACTCCCAGCCGCAGTACTGCCGGTAAGTAATTGAGGTTGATCGACGCGGCGCGAAGTGAGTGGGTCGATTTCAAACCTCGCGTGCGAGACGGACGGACGCTGGGCACGATGTGGGTCGAGGTGAGGCTCTCGAATGGGACGACCATCGGCATCGGGGCGTAGATCGCACAATATTCCGAAAGCTAAGCGGGCCGGGCATGTCCGGCCCTCAAGCCCGTATTCGTTCATCTTTCGGTACAGAGTGGTACGGCCGATCCCCAGGAGGCGGGCGGTCTTGCCGCGCTCTCCGCCGGTGGCGGCCAGCGCATTGGCGATAGTATGCTTTTCGCTATCAGCGATGGAGACGACGGGCGATTTGGGTGCCGTCTCGAACTTCCGAAGTGGCTCATGTTCCACGGCGTCGGAGAGTCGACGCAGTCCGGAGGACGCGGCGTGGGGTTGCAAGGCCGAGGGCAGGTCGGCCGTCTGCAACGCGCCTTCGGAGCTGAGGGCGGCCATGCGGTCCAGGCAGTGCTGTAACTCGCGGATGTTGCCCGGCCAATCGTAGGAGAGCATCGTGGCCAGAAGTTCATCGCCCAGGCGGAGCGCGGGCAAGCCCGAAGCATGCGCTTGATCGAGGAAGTGTTCAATGAGCAGCGGGATATCCTGCTTGTGTTCACGCAGAGGCGGGATGTGAATCACGAAAACGTCGAGGCGGTAGAAGAGGTCCTCGCGAAAGCGGCCGGCGGCGACCTCCGCCCGGAGGTCGCGATTGGTGGCGGCAATGATGCGGATATCGACCTTGCGCGAGTGTAACGCGCCAACGGCGCGGAATTCGCCTTCCTGAAGGAACCGGAGCAGTTTTACCTGCATTTCGAACGGGAGGTCGCCGATTTCGTCGAAGAGGGCTGTGCCGCCGTCGGCCAATTCGATCAGGCCCCGCTTGTCTGTGTCGGCGCCGCTGAACGCGCCCTTCACATAGCCGAACAGGTCGCTTCCCATGAGTGGACTGACCAGCGAACCACAGTCGATGGGAATGTACTGGCCGTGGCCGTTGGCGTTGTAGATGGCCCGCGCCACCAACTCCTTGCCGGTACCGGTCTCTCCCAGCAGTAGCACGGGTAGCCGATTGCGGGACGCTTTTTGGATAAGCCGCCGGATGGAGCCGATCTCTGGCGACTGGCCCACCAGGCCGTGAGTGCAGTCCACCGCAGTCTGATTCATTGAGTTGCCTCGACTGTCGCTGCCGATTAGAGCAGGTATCAGCATATTCCATTCAACGCAACCGCAGGAAGTGTGGCGACGTTGCGATATTGTCGCAAATTGCGGCAACAACGTTGCTCGATGTTGTAGGAACCGATACTTAAGTCCTATAATATATGAAGCTAAAGTAATAGATATGATAGTACTAAAACCAAACAAATAAAGGTGATCGTTCTAACTATCGGATTCCACTTATTCCGTATGGCTCCCGATTTTTCCGATACTCCCATAGCGATGTCCCCCGCATCGGAGAACCTGCAGCAGAAACAGGTAACCCTGGAAGCAGTGCTCGGCAGTGAAGGGTTGGCGCGGTCTGAACATCTTCGGGCTTTCCTGCGATTCGTGTGCGAGATGGAGATGGCGGGACGGGCTGCGGAACTGACGGAGTACCTGATTGGCGTCAAGGCGCTCGGCCGGCCGGAAGATTTCTCGCCCCTGGAAGACTCTTCCGTCCGCAGTTGCGCCCACGACTTGCGCCAACGTCTCCAGAAGTACTACGCCAGCGAGAATCCGGGTGCCCTGCTCCGGATCGATCTGCATAAAGGTTCATACGCACCGCACTTCGTCTCGGGCCGGCCCGCCGAGCACCCCGAGCCCGACCCACTGAGCCTGAAGGTGGTGGCCCACGTCTCCGATGTGCGGAAGCCCAGTCCCACCCGCGGCTGGGTGGGCGGCTTTCTGGCCGGTATCGTGGTCGCCGCCGCCGGACTCGCGCTGGGCACCAAGGCTTCCACACCGGAAGTTGATTCCGCTGTCCGGGAGGCCTGGGCACCGGTCGTGGCGAGCGATCCTGAGGTGCTGATATGCCTGGCACCGGATCCCCACCTTGAGGTTTCTCCCTCCCTGGTAACGGTTCCGCAAGATACCCGCAAGTACCCTGCTCCGCGAGAGATGTATGCGTCGTTCGGCCGGGATCACTACCTGCCGAAAGGCGTCAGGCTGGAAATGCGGCCGGTTCAGGATGCCGTAACCATGAGCAGCGTACAGGGCTTGGCCCTGGCGCTAGGAATCCTGCGCAGCCTCGGCTCGCACTACCGGATTCTAACTGAGAACGATTCTCCCCTGCGAAACATGCGTGGGCGCAACGTGGTTTTGCTTGGCTCACCGCCGAACAGCCACGCGGCGTCCACGCTTCTGGCGCAGACGCTGTGGACGATGTCGCAGGATGAGGGAGGACACCAAATGGCGTTGATCGGACGCGGGCCGCAGGCAGGAAAGAAGTTTGTTCCACGGCGTGGGCCGCGCAACGAGTACCAGGAGGTTTTTGGACTGCTGAGTGTGCTGGAGAACGATCAGACCACGGATGGTGGCCACACCCTGATTCTCTTTTCCGGACTGACTTCGGCCGGGATTAATGGCGCCGCGGCGTTTCTTGCTTCCGGGCCCGACCTGAAGAACCTCGGAGAACGCTTCAAGCGGGAGGGTCTTGCGACATGGCCCCGGTCTTACCAGGTCGTGATCCGCTGCCGCGTCACCGAAGATGCCCAGTTGCTTTCGTATGCGTATGAGACTCACCAAGTCATAGCGAGGTAGCCAAGTTCGGTGACTGACTCGGGCACCCCACGGCGCGAGGGAGAATCTAATACCACGACGGAGAGTCGGCTACTGCCACGGGAAACATCCTATTCGATACAGGCTGGCGCACGCGGTTTTGGCGGAGCGGCACGGAAACAAGATGCCGCCGGCCCGCAGCCTCCAGATTTCGAGGACCTATTTGCATCGCCTCATCAAGGGTCCGGAGGAAGATGGCGATTCGTTGCCGGCTTCGACGGGCACCCGATCCGCGGCGCTGGTTGTGGGCTGCCGGCCGGCATCGCTCACACACCGAGACCGTGGCTGTTCGCAAAGGGGCGAAAAGCCGGGGAGTGACGGCGTCCGCGCGGCGGTGTACCGACACGGGGTTTGGCGAGAGGGGGCGCGCGCCTTGGGACACATTCGTCAGGCCCAGGGTTTTCGCGCAGCATTCGGATGGCGGAGGTCCGACGCCGTGAGGAATGCGGATCAGGGTTGCCGGGGATAGGGTGAGATTCCCGGCGGGTTGGAATCCGGCTCTACCAGCCAGGCCCGCCGGCCGCGGAAATAGCGGAGCAGCTCGGTGGTGTTGCGAGTCTCCATTTCCCGCGCCCAGACCACTCTGGACCGGTCGATGCCCGCCGCGTTGTAAACCCAGTCGTCAAACGGCGCATGTTGCGGAGCGTATCTGACGATGGCGAGTTGTGGGCCGGGATAGCTTTCGAGTTGGGCCACGACCCGGGCGCGCGGCAGGCCCAGCGGCGCCGTGCCGTACCACATGGTCGGCCAGCGAGGGATGGCGAGGTGCAAGGGCGCGGAGCAGAGCCGGAGTCCGGCCAGCATCAGGCAGACCACCGGAAGGGTGCGTACCAGGGCCAACCCCAACGGCTGGCGCCCGGGACACCACTGGCGCAGGTGGCGCATGGCCTGCAAGAGAATGGCGTAGAGTGCGCAGGTAAACGGGGCGACGTAATGCGGGAATAGCCAGGCATTCAGAATCAGACCGACCGCATAGAAGGCGCCGGCGGCGAGCAGAAAGCGCAGGCGGCGGTCCCGGAGCACTCGCGGTAACAGGAGCAGGGGCGGGAAGAGCGCCATGCCGAAGAAGAAGAACAGCACGATTCCCAGTTTCCGCGCGGTGCCATCGAGAAACCCGGCCGGCGTCCTGGCGTGCAGGAAATCGCCCATCTCCCATTGGGAATAGAACTCGCGCATGACCTTGTGCCGATAGACAGGCTCGGGCCGGGGCGGCTGCCACAGAAAGACCGGCGCCGACGCGTACGTCGCCCGGTTGACCTGGTAGGGAAGAGTCCAGGCATGGCCGAAGACGCGGTAATTGTAGTAGGCGGCCATTCCGGCCACCACGAGCAGCAGCGCGGCTGGCGCCAGGGCGCGCCGCAAGAGAACGGATGCGGCCGGCCGCGTCCCGGCGGGAGCCCACCACAAGAGGGCGCCAGCCACGGGGACGCACAACAGCAGGCCTTCGTAGGGGCGGCTGTTGGCGAGAATGGCGACTCCCAGCGCCATCCAGAGCCCGTCGCGGATGCGGGCCGTGCGCAGGATGCGGGGAAGGGCGCCGAGCACGAGGGCGCCGCCCAACGCAGCCACGGCGCCCCCGTAGTAACTATCGACCCAGTAGCTGAAGAGAGCCAGCCGCATCACCGCCAGCGCGCCGCCCAGCAGCGCCCAGCCGGGCGGCAGCCAGGCCTGTAGCATCCAGCACACGGCGGAACACATCAGCGCCGCGCCGAGCAGGACGCCGAACCAGGGATTGCCCGCCCAGGCCTTTCCCGCGGCGAGAAACAGGCCCTGCGCCGGGAAGTACATGGACATGTAGGTGGGCTGTTGAGTGATGTGAAAGCTTTCAAAATACACCCACATGGGGTGGGTCGGATTGGTCAGCCGGCCGGAGGCGAAGGTGTCCGCCGCCAGCAGGTTAGCGAACTCGTCGTGAACGAATGGCGTCGGAATGGGCGAGCAGGGAAGAATCGCCAGGCGGAGCAGGAGCGCGGCGGCGCCGACCGCCAGGACGGAAAGTCGAGGTTTCCGCGCCAGGCGGCCGAAGGATCGCTCGGCTTTCGACAGCCACTCACGACCCACTTTTGGCCAGCACAGGGCAACCACACAGGCAATCGAAGCGACGCCAGCCTCGACGATCAAGAACGAAGGCCCGCCGGAGAGAGCGAGATGGGAAGCTGCTGTCATGCGCCGGTCCCCGGTTGGCGCGCTTCGCGGTCAGGAGATATAAGTACCAAGCTTGGTGCCGATATGGGTAAAAGCGGCGCCCACGGAAGTGGCCATGCTCTTCACGGCGACAATAGCCGCCAGGGAAATCAGCGAAGCCACCAGAACGTACTCGATCAGGTCCTGGCCGCGCTCGTCGAGCAAGGCTTCGACCAGCATCCGCATCCTCGAGCAAACCGACCTTAGTCCGTGCCGCACGCCTACGGTAGTGCACTTGGAGGGCCACGGCGCGAAGTCAGCCGGTTACGGCGCATGCCCGGCCTGGCCCGTTAACGGCTGTTCACTCAGGGTCGGGCCGTAGTTACTTTCGGTACACAGCCAGGGAACAGAAGTCCGAGATCCGCGACGGGTCCGATGGCAAACTCATGGCCCTCACGCACGACCTTGCGCAATCGACCGGGGGGAAAGCGCTTTCGCACGAGCGCCATATAGCCGGCATACTCGTCGCCGGCGGCCGGCAGCGGAAACAGGACGAAGTCCCTGGCGGGAGTGGCGGGGAGGCCGGTTACCAGTTGGGTATTCCGATTCCGCATTGCAAATATTCGCGTCCCCGAAGCGAGCCGGACTTCCGGGAACTGAACCGTCAGGTAGTCGGGCAGGTAGTATCCGGCGTGGCGGTAACCCAGAAAATGAGAATCGAAACCGACAATGAGGGTATCCGGCGGCGAGGCGATTTGGGGCAGAACTCGAACGATGCCGCGGAGCTCGGCTTCAAATCGGCGAACCTCCCGGTACGAACAATACACCGGAGCCTCGACAAATACCAGGGTATTGACAGCGGCGCAGGCGGCGATCGCGGCGACCTTGAGGGATCTGGGCCAGTGAAGGCCGGCGTACCAGGTTGCGGCCCACAGGCCCATCCATGCGCAAGCCGGCGGAGCGAGCGCCAGAAGATAGCCGCTGTTTACGAACTTGAGAAAGACGAACGTGAAGAACAGCAGGCCCGGGGCTATCCAGACCAGCGTGAAGATGGTCATGCGCCGGCGGAGGGAGAAATCCCCGGAGCGCGCCCGAAGCGGGAGTATGGCAGCGCAGCCGAAACAGAGAAAATAGATGCCCAGGATGGTCGCGGCGCGGGCCAGGGAGTTGAACACGGAGGAATTGAAGACCGTCCCCTTCGACGGCACGGCCAGCCACAGCGACAGAAGCGAGGAAAAGTACGGAATCCCGCCGCCGATCCAAAGCATGGGGAGGAACCACGCGAGCAGGGTCGCGGCCAGCGCGCCGATCCCGGCGGCGGCCTGCCTGCGATTGGCGCCGCGAAACGAGAAGAGCAAGAGAGGGCCGAGCAGGAGGAGCGAGGATGGGCGGAAGCCGGCCGCCATCCCGACGACCATGGCGCCGGGCAGGATGAACCGGCCCGCGCCACCGTAGATCCGCCAGCAGAGGTATCCGGTGAGAGCCGAAAAGAAGGCTTCGACAATGTAAGTGAGCGCCACCGTACCGTGAAACCACGCCAGGGGAGAGAAGAGAAAGACGAGACCGGCGAAGCGCGCGGCGTTGCGGCCAAACCAGCGACTGGCGAGGAGATAGATCATGGCCACGGCGCCGCAACTGAAGACCACGGAGATGGCCACCAGGGCCGCATTGGCATCCCGGGTGAGCAGGTTGGCGAGGCGGCCCAGACATACATATAGGAAGTAGCCGGGCGGATGCGGCTGATGGACGCTGGGATCGAAGCGCCGCAAGGCCAGCGCGAAATTGACCGAGTCGATGTCATAGAGGTAACGACTTCGGAAGACGAACCGGGTGAGCGCGGTGGCGGCCATCAGGATGGCGGTGTCCAGCGCCGGGCGGGCCTTCATGATCGGTTTCGAGGCAATCGAGAGGCCAATCGGTGGCCGGGCCGGCGGGGGTTCACTGTTGGGATCGGTACTGTAAACACCCGCTAACGCCCGGCCGTTCGCGGCCATCGCCCGCCGCACCCTAAGTAACTGACCTGGAACGATCTGCCCGCCAGCGCCGCAAACGGCTCTCCGAATGCATTAAGACTTAGCAGGAGAACCAACATGAGAAACAACCTTCTGAAGCTCTACATGAGGATGCAGAACCTGAAAGACGCGGTTATCGGGAACCAGAGCGGGCAGGACCTGATCGAATACGCGCTGGTGGTTTCGTTGATCGCCCTGGCGGCTACCGCCGGAATGTCAACGGTCGCGACCAAGATCAGCACGGCCTTCACGGCCGTTGGCACGAAGCTAACCACCTACACCAGCTAAGGCTCGGCGAGAGAACGGCGGGCGCGGAAAGTCCAACCGCTTTCTCTCGCGGCCCACGATGAATATGCAGTCGATGGCGTGGTGGCCGGTTCTCACACTGCTCGCGATCGCCACGGCGGTGGATATCCATAGCCGGCGCATCCCGAACTGGCTGGTGCTGCCGTTTCTGGTCGCCGGTGTATGGGCGAACACGGCAGAGCGCGGTGTGAAGGGTCTGGGACAGAGTATGGGCGGCATAGCGCTGGCGGTGGCCGTTACGGGAGTGCTGTGCTGGCTCGGCGGGATGGGTATGGGCGATTTGAAACTATGCGCCGCGGTGGGCGGGTGGATCGGCCCCGGGCAACTGGGCATGGCACTGGTTGCGACGGGCCTCGCGGGTGGCGTGCTGGCGCTGATCTGGGCGGCGTGCCACGGATGGCTGCGCGAATCGGTGGAAGGGGCGGGCGATCTCGTCCGGACCTTCTGGACGAAGGGTGTTCATCCCCATCCAAGCATGGTTCTGGAGAACCCTTCCGCACGGAGCATGCCGTACGCTCCGGCAATCGCCATCGGGACAATCTTTTCCTTTTTTGCGGTGTAACGGCAGAAGTTATCGGTTAACAGGTTCCACTATGCCCAATTTTCCGGATTCCGACGGACCGGCCGCGTTCTCGGTCGCGCTAGTGATGCCCAATGCCACGCGACGCCGTTCGCTGGTAGCGGCGCTGGCCGGAACGCAGTTCGTCCCCCTGGTTCACGAGTTCGGGTCTTATCCATCGCGGGACGAGTTGCCCGCGATCGCACGGCTGGGCTGCCAGGTGCTGATCGTGGATCTGGACGACGACGTCGAGCAAGCCATCCATGTCATCGAGAACATTGGCCGCCATAAGGCAGCCATGACCGTGATGGCGGCCTCCAGCCGGAACGATGCAGCCCTGATGCGCCGATCCATGCAAGCGGGCGCCCGCGATTTTCTGGTGGAGCCATTCCTTCCGGAGAGCGTGGGCGAAGCGTTTGCCCGCACCTGCTCGCGCGGGACGGATCAGAAGAAGGCCCTGGGGAAGGCGCTGGTGTTCGTGCCCTCGAAAGGCGGAGTAGGCGTCACCACCATCGCTCTGAATTTCGCGGTAGCGCTGACGAAGGAGACCGGCGCCAAGGTGGTGGTGGTGGACATGGATTTTCAACTGGGTGAAATCGCCCCCGGGCTGGGCATGATCACGACCTTCTCGGTGGTGGACGCGCTGGCCAGCGCGGCCCGGCTCGACCGGGAGTTTCTGGCGACTCTGTTGATCCAGCACGGCTCCGGCCTGTCGGTGCTGGGCTCTCCGGAAGGCTACGAGTTCTTTCACCTGGCCGACGACAAAAGCGTGAAGAAGCTCTTCCGGATCTTGCGCGAGGAGTTCGACTACGTGGTGGTGGATGCCGGATCCTGCCACGGCGATACTCAGGAAACGCTGTTTGGAATCGCGGACACGCTCTATCTGGTCACGGAGTTGACGTTCTCGTCGCTCCGTAACGCGCGCCGGCTGGTCGCATTTCTTTCCGCCAGAGATGGGTGCCGTCATTTGAAAGTGGTTGCCAACCGGTTCAACGCGCGCTACGGCAACATCGACTGGGACAGCGCCACGAAGGCGTTGACGCGGCCGGTGGACTGGAAGATTCCGAACGCCTACGTGGCGGTGCGGGCGGCGCAGGACACGGGGATTCCGATCGCCATGAAGGATTCGACCTATACGCGCGCCGTTACGCAGATGGCGAGGGCCGCCTGTGGCAAGCCCACGGCCGCGGCCAAGAAGGCCAAGCAAGGGTTCAACCTCTTCGGCATGCGAGGACTGCGGGCGGAGACCTAAATGGAAGTTCTGGATTTCCAAAGGCTGAAAACCGATCTGCATGGCACGCTGCTCTCCAGGATCGACCTGGAGAAACTCTCCTCGGTCGACGACGTCCGGGCGCGCCGCGCGGTCTCGACGATCATTCAGGAGATTATCGGCGCCCAAAGAATCCCGCTGAACGGCTCGGAGAAAGATAGGGTGGAGAGCGAGCTGCTGGACGAAGTCTTCGGGTTGGGACCGCTCGAACCCTTGTTGAAAGATCCCACCATATCGGACATTCTGGTCAACAACCGGAACGTGGTCTATGTGGAACGCCGGGGAATCCTGGAGAGGACCGCGGCGAAATTCCGGGACGACCGGCACTTGATGCAGGTGATCGACCGCATCGTGTCGCGGGTGGGCCGCCGGGTGGATGAATCCTCGCCCATGGTGGATGCCAGGCTTCCGGATGGCTCGCGCGTGAACGCCATCATTCCGCCGCTGGCCATCGACGGCCCGTGCATGTCGATCCGGCGCTTCGGCAGCGGGCCGGTGGCGGCGGAGACGTTGGTGAAGCTGAAGAGCATTTCCGCGGAGATGATGCAGATTCTGGCCGCCGCGGTGAAGGCGAAAATCAGCATCCTGATTTCGGGAGGCACGGGAGCGGGCAAGACCACCTTCATGAACATCCTCTCGAGCTTCATACCGGAGACCGAGCGGATCGTCACCATCGAAGACGCCGCCGAGCTGCAGCTCAAACACGAGGATGTGGTGCGGCTGGAAACCCGGCCGCCGAATGTGGAGGGGCTGGGGGCGGTGCGCCAGAGACAGCTTCTTATTAACAGTCTTCGTATGCGGCCGGACCGGATCATCATCGGCGAGGTTCGCGGCGACGAAGCGTTCGACATGCTGCAGGCCATGAATACGGGGCACGAAGGCTCGATGACCACCATCCATGCGAACACTTCCCGCGACGCGCTTTCCAGGCTGGAGTCGATGGTGGCCATGGCGAGCGTCAATATGCCGGAGAAATCCGTGCGCCAGCAGATTGCGTCCGCGATTTCGGTGATCGTGCAGGTGTCGCGCATGAGCGACGGCACCCGAAAAGTGGTCAATATTTCCGAAATCACCGGCCTCGAGGAAAACATCGTCAGCATGCACGACATATTCAACTTTGTCAGGAAAGGCATCGGGCCGGATGGCAGAGTAGTGGGTTCGTTTCAGCCCACCGGGATTCGTCCGAAGTTTCTGGACCGGCTGCGGGTGGCAGGCATCCTGTTGCCGGCCGAACTATTCGAGCGCTCCGTGGAGGTGGACTGAGCATGCCGCCCGGGACACCAGGAAGGGTTGCCACATGTTGCCGATGATTCTGTCGATCTCGGTGGGGAGTTTGGCGGCCGCCGTACTGGTTGCCATGCTGATTGGAAAAGCCGCGTCCCAGCCGGGAGCTTTGCGGCTGGCCGCCTTGGATCGCGAGTTCGCGCCGGCGGACGATGAAGTGAAGCTCACCGATATTCGGAAGGCTCACCTGCGTTTGAGCGCGATTCCGTGGCTCAACCACTGGCTGACCAAACTGAACCTGGGGCCGGCATCGAGTCTATACCTATATCAAGCCGGTGTGACTGCGACGCTCGGAACCCTGGTTCTGACCTCCATCGCGGGCTTCGCCTTCCTGGGGTACATCCTGGATTTGCGATTCGGCGCCGCGTTTCCGGCGCTGCTGGTCTCGGCCGGCTTTCTTCCGCTGCCCTTTCTGTACGTCAGGCATAAGCGCACCAAGCGTCTCTTCCAGATGGAACAGCAACTGCCCGAGGCGCTCGGCATGATGGTCAGCGCCCTGCGCGTGGGCCACAGTCTGATCGCCAGCCTGGGGGCGGTGGCCCAGGAGTGCCGCGAGCCGATTAGCGGAGAGATTCGCAAGTGTTTCGAGGAACAGAACTACGGTGTCGACCTGCGTACCGCGCTCGTGAATCTCACCGAGCGGGTCCCCATACAGGACTTTCGTATCTTTGTGGCGGCCGTGCTGATCCAGAAGGAAAGCGGCGGAAATCTAGCCGAGGTGTTGGAGAACGTGGCTCAGACCACGCGCGAAAGGTTCCGGTTGAAGAAGCAGGTGAGCGTGCATACCGCGCAAGGGAAAATGACCGGCTGGATACTTTCCCTTCTTCCGGTGGGGCTGGGGCTTGCCATGTACTTCGTAAATCCCGAAGGAATGAGTGTTTTGTGGACGCGCCCGATAGGCTTGAAGCTGCTCTACACAGCCATAGGCATGGATGTTGCCGGCGCGCTCCTGATTCGAAAGATCGTGAACATCCGCGTCTGAGAGGCTCATTATGCAACTAGCCATACTCGCGTTCCTGGCGGCCTTTCTATTGATGTCGAGTCTCGGTTTCTTACTGTTCTACCGTCATACGCCGCTACGGCGGCTGTCGCAAGTGGTCGCGACCGCGGACGACGCCAGTCTGTTGCGCAGCATTGCGCCGACCCCGGCCTCGAGGTTGGAAAAGCTGGTCAAGCCGTTTCAGAAGATCGTGCCCCGAAATCCGGCGGATCTCCCGGCCGTCCAGCGGCGACTGGCGAGGGCGGGTTATCGGGAGCCTTCCTACGTCAACGTCTTTTATAGCTCCCGGGTGCTGGTTCCGTTAGGGTTATGCCTGGTTGCCACCGTCACGCAGTTATACGCCTACTCGCCACTGTTCGTCTATGCCGTGGCGGCGGGCCTCGGGTTCCTGGCGCCGAATCTCTGGCTGGACAACCGCGTGGCCGCCCGGAAGACGCAGTTGGCCCTGGGCCTTCCGGAAGCGTTGGACCTGATGGTGATCTGCGTGGAGGCGGGCCTGAGCGTGGACAAGGCGACCATGCGGACGGCGGAGGAGTTGCGGATCAGCCAGCCGGCCATCGCCGACGAACTGAATCTCGTATATCTGGAACAGCGCGCCGGACGGCCGCGGGCGGAAGCGTGGAAGCACTTTGGAGAGCGCACCGACGTGGACTCGATTCGGTCGCTGGCATCGATCCTGATTCAAGCGGAGAGGTTCGGCACGAGTGTGGGAAAGACGCTCAGGGCCCACTCGGAGGCGCTGCGCACGCGGCGGCGTCAGGATGCCGAGGAGAAGGCGGCGAAGACCACCGTGAAACTGACTTTTCCACTGGTTCTGTTTATTTTTCCCTCGTTGTTCGTGGTGACGCTCGGTCCTTCGATGATCGTCATGCTGGAGGGGTTTGAGAAGTTTTTGAGTTGAGGCGGCGCCGAGCCGCGGGAACTCGAAAGAAAGGAGACAACATCATGGATACGACAACTGTTATCCGCCTGGTGGCGGGCATCATGTTTGTGATCGTGTTGGTGTATTTTGTCCAGCGCCGGCGCAAAGCGGTCAAGTAGTCGCCGCGGTGGCCGCGCGCGTCGACGATGCGCGGCAGTCGCAGGGTCGGGACAAATGTAAAGGAAGTCATGTTGGAGGAACGGCGGGGCGGCGGGGCGAAGCAATCTTCGGGTGCGAGAACTATGAGACGGACGCTGTGTGTGTTCAATCGGACTCGCGAATCGTTCTTGGGGCTTCGCGTCGCTCCCGCCGACACCTGGCGGATGGGCCTGAAGGCGCTTTCGGAGAAGAGTGGAAGGACGCCGGACGATGGCATCTGGGTGATCCCCTCGCGTGGCGTCCACACCATTGGGTTGCTTCATGCCATCGACTTGATCTACCTGGACTCGGGCAACCGGGTGGTCTATCTGGTAGAGCATCTCGGGCCGTTCCGGGTTTCGCCGATCAAGAGCAAGTGTGCCAGCATTGTGGCGCTACGTTCGCAGGCGATCTACTCGTCGAATACCAGGGTTGGCGACGAATTACTGATTTGCACTCCGGAGCAAATCAAGGACTGCGTGGAGGGGAAGGACGCACAACCCGCCTTTCCGGAACAGCCATGGTGAGTGAGAGCGTGTTTCAGCGTGCGATCGGCAAGATGAGAGGATGGCTGGGCCAGGAAGAGGAGGACCCCAGGCGCGCGGCGAGAAGTACCCATCCGGAGGTTCTGGTGTATTACTGGGACGGCTCCGCGCCGGAGGGACGGCAGATCCACGACATCAGCGAGAGCGGAGCATACATCTGTACGCCGGAACGCTGGTACCCCGGTACGATCATCCGGCTGGTTCTTCAAAGAAACCCGGCGGCCGTGGGGAAGGATGGCGCGATGGTTCCCACGGTTTCCATTTGTATACCGGCGCGAGTGGCGCGGCACGGATCCGACGGCGTGGGTGTGGAGTTCGTTTTCAACAACAAGCGGGAGGAGGAGCGCTTCCGGACATTCCTGGCTGCCATTCCCGCTCAACCGGCGGAAAGTGCGGTGTTCAAAGGCGCGCCGCGGCGGGAAGGACAGGCGCTGGTCGAGTTCGCCTTGATCGTGCCACTGGTGTTTCTGCTGGCGGTGAACGCGGTGAACATCGGCGGGTTCCTGTTCGCGTGGATCACGGTGGCCAACGCGGCCCGCTCGGGAGCGGAATATATGGGCATGTCCAGCCATTCGCCGGGGTCGCCGGCTCCAGCCACGCTGGCTCAAATCACCGCGCTGGTGACGAATGACGTCGCGTCGCTGAAGAACCGGTCGAGCGTAGTGGTGGCCATGTGCACCAATAGCACGACGGCGGCGAATGGCTGCACGAGCCTGTTCGACCCGGAGGCGCCGGCTTACACTCTGGCCACGCTGGACGTGACCTACACGTATCAACCGTTCATACCGTTGTTCTCGTTTCCACGACTGGGTATTAGCGCGACTCTGCCACCCGGCACCATCCACCGGAAGGCGGTCGTGAGAATGCTCCAGTGAGTGGAGGCGCCGGAACGAGCGGGCATGCGGGGCGTAGGGGTCAGACCCTGGTGGAGTTCAGCGTGGTGGCTGTTTTGACGGTGATCATGCTGCTCTTCGTGGTCGAAATGGGCCGCATGCTGCTGGTTTATACGGCGGTTGCCAACGCGGCGCGAGCGGGCGTGCGCTACGCGATTGTGCACGGCAGCACACGTACCGCCGGGTCGACCGTCGATAGCGCCGCCGGGCCGGGCGCCGACCCCACACAAGTTGTGACGGTGGTGAAGAACTTCGCGAGCAGCGGCCTGTTGACCACCAGCCGCCTGGTGGTTCATGTGACCTATCCGGGCGCGTCCAATGCACCTGGCCAGTACGTGAGCATCACGGTGGTGTATCCGTACGATCCATTGACCACGTACTTCTCGAGCGGGTTGCGCCTGGGCAGCGCCTCGCAGGGGATCATCGTATTTTGAAACGCTCCGCCCATGGTTTCGGCAGCGAGGAGGGACAGGCCGTCATTCTGGTGGTGGTGGGTATGAGCATCCTGCTGATCGGCGCGCTGGGGTTGGCGATCGACGGCGGGCAGATGTACGCGCACCGGCAGATGGCGCAGGCTGCCGCGGATGCCGCCGCCCAAGCCGGCATCCTGAACATCTTCGATGGGACCAATGCGACCTCGGCGTATCCGTTCGGGACCGGAACGCCCCCCATCGCTTCGTCCACCTGCACGACGACGGACCGCCGAACCCCGTGCGTGTATGCGCGAAACAACGGGTTCGGCGGGACAGCCGCGGACACGGTGACGTTGAGTTTTCCGGCCACGGTTGCCGGCGTCACGCTTTCCCCCGCCACCGTTCCGGCGTTTGCCGTCACGGTGCAAAGGACCCTGAAGACGGGCCTGATGCGGTTTGTGGGGGCGGGCCCCACCGTCACCGTCACGGCCAAGGCCACGGCGGCCCTGGTGGGCGCGGTTTCGGGCAATTGCGTGTACGTGCTCGACCCTTTGGCGCAAAACGCATTTCAGGCAACCAATGGAGCGACAGTGGCGTTAAGCGGCTGCGGGCTGACGATCGATTCCAGCGACGCCGCTGCCGCCCTCGTAAATGGCGGAGCGAGCGTCACCGCATCGGCGATTTCAATCACGGGCGGAGCCTCCATCACCAATGGCGGAAGCATGACGCCCGCCCCGACCACGGGAGTGCCGGCCACCCCCGATCCGTTCGCCTCGGTGGCGGCGCCGGCTGTCGGTGCTTGTGTCCCCGCCAACAACAACTACAACAAAGGGTCGGGCACATGGACGCTGAATCCAGGCGTCTATTGCGGCGGAATCAGCCTGCACAACGGCGCTATCGGCATATTTAACCCGGGTACCTACATCATTAACGGCGGCGGAATCTCGTTTGCGGCAGGGAGCGTTTCGGGCAGCGGAGTCATGTTCTATCTAACGGGGGTGAGCGCGTCGGATGGCGCCGTGTCCATCTCCAACGGCGAGACCGCCACCTTCTCCGCGCAAACATCCGGTCCGTACATGGGGATTCTGTTTTTCGAGAGAATTACGTCGACCGGGACCGTGACGTTTAATGGGGGCGCCACCATGCTGCTGACGGGTACGCTGTATTTTCCGTCGAAGTCGATCCTGTTCTCGAATGGGGCCAACACCATCGCCAACACGGCGATCGTGGCCAAGCAGGTTTCGTTTACAGGGGGGACCAAGATCATCTACGATCCCACCGGATTGAAGACCGGACTGTTCTCGAAATCGGTAGCGCTGGTGCAGTAGCCGGCGATCGCTTCAGAACGATTTCGAAGAGGAGTCCGGGGGGCGTGGGCGGTAGCTCGACACGGAAGGTGGTACTGAACGGCAACGACCTCCGTTACGCCAGGCGGGCTGTGAACGCGGCCCAAGAGGCGGCCAGGGAAGTGCGAGCGCAGTAAGCTCGCGATGCTTGCGGTGCGCCCCGAACATCCCCCGAACATCCCCCGAACACCCCCGAACAGCCGTTTGACAACGCCGTTCTTTGACGATAGCTTGTCCTTGAAACGGTTAGCGAAGCGCTAAAGTAAGGCCGAGTTTCTCGTTTCGGCGCTGGGATTCGCCGGGAGGCTCTCCTTGGAGAGGCTGAGATGAAGACTCCGATCACAAGCCTTTGGGCTTGTTCCGCAGTTGCTTTCGCCGCTCCCAGCGTCTGCGGCGTCCGCGACTACGGCGCCAATGCGACCATCACGGGACGCGGCACGATTGAAGGCCAAGGCAGCGGGGATTCCACCCGAAACGTGGCGCTGAAGGGCAACGATCCCGGTTACGGCAGGCAGGCCGTGAATGGGGCGGAGGGGCTTGGAGGGGAGATAAAAGTCCAGTAGCATTATGTCTAACGGCATGGCATACGCGGCGGGAACCGCGCGGTGCCGGCAGAGAGGGGAAGCGAAGCATATGCGATCGAGACGGGAGTTTCTGGCGAGCACCGGCGCCATGGCGCTGGCGGGAAGGCTGGCACCCGCGTAGGGGGCACCGGTGCGCGAGATCCGGCGGGGCGGGATGGTCTACCGGCGCCTCGGACAGACGGATTTGTATCCGTCGCTGCTCTCTTTCGGCGCGCACACCGATACCTCTTACAAGGTTGCGGTGAAGGCTTGGGGTCAGCAGCGTGCTAAGCGCGGAGGGCCAGGCGCGGCGAGATCGCCAGGTGGCGCACGCACTCGACCTCGGCGTGAACCTGGTGGACGCCTATCAGACGGAGGGCCAGTGGGAGCCGCTGGCGCAGATGGTGCGGCCCAGGCGGGACAAAGTCTTGGTGTCGCTTTACCACAACGCTCCCGAGTTCGTGGCGCGGAATACCGAGCGCGGCGCCAGGCTCTTCGGACACGTGGACCTATACCGCTTCCCGGTGAGGGACGGTACGGCGATCGACGGCAAGACGCTGGAGGACTGGGACGCGCTGCGGAAAGCCAAGGAAGCCGGCACGGTGCGGGTGATCGGCATCTCGACCCACATGGAGACGGAGATGGTGAAGGCGCTGTCGCAACTGGAAGGGCTGGATTACATTTTCTTCCCCTACAACTTCATTCACGCCCGCGCCGATTACAGCGAGTTTCTGCCGGCCGCCATTGCCAAAGGGGTAGGGTTGATCGCGATGAAGCCGCTGGCCATGGGGTCGATTGTGAGCTTCGACGCGCGGGCGCGTCCGGACGTGAAGCCGGAGAACCAGCGCACCAGTTTGTTCACTTCCCAGAACCGAACGATTCTGCCCGCGGCCGTCGCCGAACTGACCGGCAGCCTGAGCCGCCTGCCCGACGAGACGCTGTGCCAGGCGGCGATGCGCTTCGTCTTTTCCAAGGACTTCCCGACCTCGGCGGTCACCAGGATGTGGGACGACCAGTGGGTTGACGATAACTACAAGGCTATCGGAAGATACTCCGAATTGCGCCACGAAGAGAGAGCCGCGCTGGATGCCGCGGCCCGGGTGGCGAAACTCTTGGGGCCGCGCTGGCTGCCGCCCGACTATCAATGGTTGGAGCGGCGGCGAAGTCGATGCCGATCACCGAGCGGATCAAGTTCAACTTCCGGGCGGAGTTCTACAACGCCTTCAACGGGGCCCAGTTCGGCAACCCGAACACCACGGTCACCAGCACGAGCTTCGGGCGGGTAACCTCCTCTTCGAACTCACGCGTGGTCCAGTTGTCCGGCCGGATCAACTTCTGATTGCGGGCCGCGGCAACCGAAGCGGAGCAAGGTCGCTGGTAGATCCCACCTAGGGGGCAGGCGGCACCGTCTGCCCCACCCGGCGTGCAAGGAGGTTGGCCCCTCATTTCCGCACTTGAGTAGTTCTGATAACCTCTTGTGTATGGGTTGGTGTGCCCGAAGCACGCCTGGAGAGGATACCAACATGCCGGTGATCGACCGCAGAGCGTTTTTGGCTGCATCGGCGCAGGGTTTGGCTGCACTGTCGCTGGGCGGGGCCCCGGCCGAAAAGGCGCGCATAGGGCTGGTGGCATCCTCGCATTCCAAGCTGGCCAAGCCTTCCTCCATCGAGGACCCGCTGGATTATCCGCGTGTGCGCGACATGGTGTGGAGGGCCATCGAGTACGGGCGGCCGCGGGCGGGCAGCCTGGAGGCCAAGATCAAGCCCGGTTCGTGGGTGGTCATCAAGCCCAACATAGGGAGCCTGCCACCGCGGAAGTCGCATTTCACTTTTGGCGACATCACCGACATGCGGGTCACCCGGGCGGTGCTGGAATACGTGGCCACAAAGTCGCGCGCGGCCCGCATCACGATCGCGGAAGGGGGATCCTACCGCCGTGTGGGAGACACCACACCCGACAACGCGATGCTTCAGAACGGCGTCCACGTGGATGCGCTCAGCTACTCATGGGGCGACGAGTTTCCCGGGTTCCAAGGGACCATGGGGGACTTTCTGAAGGATGCCGGCGCCCGCTTCCCGGGCAAGAAGTTCGATTACGTCGATCTGGCCTACGACCCCGTGCGCGACCCATCGGGCGAGTTCCGCTGGATGGACGTGCCGCGCAGCCCCAACGGAGTAGGCGCCTTCGGCGAAAAGAAGGTCTACGTCCCGGCCAATGCGATTATCAACTGCGACTTCCTGATCACCGTGCCGGTGATGAAGGTCCACAACGGGTGCGGCATCACGGGGTGTCTCAAGAACTACGTGGGGACGGGTCCGCGCATTGTGTACGCAACGCCGGGGATCTTCTCGAACAACAATTTGCATCGCAATCACTCGCTGGAAGGCCGTATCGACTCGTTCATCACCGATCTGGCGGCGTTTCATCCTCCGGACTATTGCGTGGTGGATGCCATACGCGGGCTGCAATACACGGAACACACCAACGGCCTTGCCGACCAGATCATACGCAACAACATGGTGATGGCCGGCGAGGACCCGGTCTCGACGGACGCCTTACTGGCCACCGTCATGGGCTACCAGTCGACGGACATCGAGTACCTGAACATGGCCACCCAGCGCCAGATGGGCAGCATGGACCTGGGGACCGCGGACGTGGCCGGCGACGACCCGGTACGCGTCAGCCGCCGTTGGGCCAAGCCCCGCAACTGGTACGGACGCTGCAACCGGCAGTGGCTGCTGACCCAGGATGCCGCGGCCGATATGAAGAGCTGGGCGCGCTTCACGGCACCCGGCGACACGCTGCACTTCGGCAAGTGGCAGCCGCCGGCCTCCGACGCCGCGGTTTACAAATCCGCCGTGCGGGTAATTGCCGACGGCAGCCGCAAAGCGTTCCTGTGGGTGGGCGCGCACGGCCAGTTCAAGGCGTTTCTTAACGGCGAAAAGGTCATGGAAGAACAGGCCGCCACGCGCTACCGCATCGGGCAGTTCCAGAAGCCCGTGGAGTTGCGCTCCGGCGAAAACCTGCTGGTATTCGAGGTGAAGCCGGTCTCGGAGCAGGTGGACCTGAGCGTGCTGATGGCCGCGCCCGAAAACGACGGCGGCACGGTGGACGGCATCCGCTGGAGCGCGTGAATCCTGTGCGGGCAACCGCGGAATCAGGGTTGGCGCGCGCCCGCGCCACCCGCGGCGACGCTCTCCCGGTATTCGCCCGTGATGCGAACCCGCCGGAAGTCGCCGGTCTCATTGAACGAGCCGAGGCCCACACGGCCATAGCGCAGGCTCAGATCGACCGCCTCCAGGCTGGGGTTCCGCTTCCCGTTCACCTCGACATAACAGCGGCCCGAGTCGCCGTCGAAGACCAGCTTGACCGGTGTCCAGTCCTCGGAAGGCAATGAAGCCGCGCCGTCGAGGGTAGAGATGCGCACGCGCTCGCCGCCGAACACGTGAAACATGCCGTTGTGCACGTTCATGGCCGCGGCTGCATCCGAGGAGATATGGGCATAGTTGTAATGAGAATCGTCTTGCCACGCGTAGACTACGATGAGACTCTTCTTGTTGCGATGCACCTCGGCCTCCACGGTGACGCGCCGGAAGGACGGGGTATCCGCGAGCGCGATTTTGGTGGGGCGGCGAGGGGTGCCGGGCGGCGGCTCTCCGGAAACGAGCAGTTTCAGAACTCCGTTTTCGACCGACCAGTCGGACGCGTGCGCGACGGTCCAGTGGTAGTCGAAGGCGTTGACGGTGTCCGCGGCCTGCAAGACTGCGGCAGCGGCGAGAACCAGAAGTAGAACGATCTTCATTTTTGCATCCCGACTGAATTCAATTGTAAGCCCAACAGGCTCGAAGCCCTTCGAATTGCTTAGTGCAGTGCGGCCGAAGTTTTGCCTGCTTTGTGGGGCGGGCAATCCTGCCCGCAGCCGCCTTTAGGCGGCTTTTTCGCGTCGTGCGCGAGTCTTCGCAGCCGGAGTCGCCGGCTGAAAGCCGGCTGCAGCCAGGATTGGCTGCCCCACGGCTACGGGCATACTGGTTATTCTGTTTGCCGCAGACCACTAGGAACCCGCCGCCGGAGTCCTGCCGCGCGAAGGGCCGGCTTCGGGCACGGGTGGGACCTCAACGGGGGTCGGCTCACCATTCGAACCATTCACACCACGGCGCGACGAGCGCGCCTGCTTGATCAAAGGCCCATAAACCTCTTTGTCAAAGGGCACGCATCCCGCGGGCCATTGCCCGAGCGGATGGTTTTTTTGCCGCATCAGGTAGGTGCAAAACGATAAGGTCTTGCACACTCGCAAGGGGTCGATCTCACCCCGCTCCATGGCATCGCGCGCGAAGCCGGGATAGGCCAGCGCGCCGCGTCCGAGTCCGAAGATGCGGATGTTGCCATCGGCGATATTTCGAGCGGCGGCGTTCAGAGAATAAGCTTGCAGCCAACTGTAGCCGCTGCCCACCATGGGCAGATCGGGAAACGCGTTCTGAAGCTCGCCGGCGATGCGAAAATGGCGGTTCACACCCAGCAACGGATGCTCGGGCGGCTCGTAGCTTCCCTCGTCGGGCAAGTCGAAAGGCCTCAGGACGTGCGGGTCGTAGTAGGGCGATCCCATGGAGACGCCGAGCAACTCGAGTCCCGAATCGCGGAACATGGCGATGGCTTGTTTGACCTCGCTGAGATCCTCCTCGAGCGGATTGGTTTCCTTGACCCCGAAGCCGTGGCGATAGGGCCGCGAACAGGCCAGCGGCACGCCCGTGCGCCGCTTCTCGCCGGGCACGTATGGGATGCCGTCGTAACAGCCGAGGCGGATGGCCAGCATCAACTTCGCGCCGAACTCCGCGCGGAACTTACGCATGACGTTGCGCACGAAGCGGGTGCGGTTCTCGAGCGTGCCCCCGTAGCGGCCCGGGCGCTGTTTGGCCCCCATCAACTCGCTGAGCAGATAACCATGGGTGACTTTCAGGTCGACCGCCCGAAAACCGGCCCGCAAAGCCAGCCGGCCGGTGGCGACATAGTCGTCTTCCAGGCGCTCCAGCTCATCGTCGGAAACGACGGGATAGTCGGCGGGCGTGTGGGTGCGTTCATCGATGAGCGGGCTGTGATACGCCAAAATCGGCCGCAGGACACTGTACCGGCCGGAGTGCGTCAACTGGATGGGCACAAGCAGATCGTCGGTGCTTCCATAGTGTTCGCGGTGGACCTGGTACAGCCGGTCGAGCAGCCGGGCGAAGTCGTCGGCGTTGTTTTCGTTGAGCCAGAGCTGGCGAGTATTGGCGCGCCCCTCGGGGCGCACGGCGGTGGCCTCAAACCAGATCAGTTTGGCGCCGCCCTGGGCGAAGCGCTGGTAGCGTCTCCAGGTGAGCTCGCCCGGGCGGCCATCCGAAGTGCCGTCGCAGCCCTCCATGGGGTGAATGGCGATGGAATTACCGAGACGAACCGGGCCAACATCCACCTTTCGGGCCAGGAGGGTCCTGACGCGTTCGCGATCCGCCTCCAGACGCACGGAGACAGCGCCCAATTCCCGGCAGCTCTTGCCGAGTTCGTCCAGCGACCTGTAAGAGAAGTATCTTGCCATAGCCTTCAGCCAGCCGGAGAAGTGGCAACCAGCCTCGTCAGCGAAGGTCCTGGATGCGGATGTTCCGAAACCATACCCGATTGGGCTTGTCGGACCCTGGCGGCACGTTGTGCACCTGGAGGCCGATGATGCCGCGCAGCACCATCGAGTCGTGAACGTCGGCGCAGGCGACTCCGTTCACCCAGGTCCCGATCCAATCGCCGCGGCACTCGATGCGGCACTTGTTCCACTCTTTGTCTTTGAATGCGGTGGCCGCGCCGGGCCTGTCCTTCATGGAATTGTCCAGATTGATGGACCGGCGCCCTTCGTCGTAGACGTTGCCGGTGGTGCCTCGCTCGGCATCCACAATCTCGAACTGGTAGCCATACACGGAGTCGGGCGAAAGCTGCATCTCGACTTCTTTGCCCTGGCGTCTGGCCATCACGCGGGTGTTGGGGCCGGAGATCAGGCTGCGGAACTGGACGCCGGTGTTGACTCCCGGGTCCATCTTGACGTCGAATTCCAGAATGAAGTCGCCGTACTCCCGGGTAGTGCAAAGGAAGGTGGAGGTAGGCGGCCTCAAGGTTATCGGTTGGGCACCTGGCGCGGAGGGGATGGTCGTCGAGCCGCGGTTGAGGGCGGGCGTGCCGACGATCAGGCCGTCTTCAACCACGATCTTGCCGGTGCCTTCGTGCACCGCCCAGCCGTTCAGCGTTTTTCCATCGAAGAGGGTCACCCATGGCTGGCCGGCCGCCGTGGCGCAGGCGGCCACCGCCAGGAAAGCAAACCGTACCGATCGATTCTGGAACGACATCGCTTTACCCGAAGCCCTGTCCATCATAGTTTCATCTCCCAACCTTTGCGGAACACGGGCTGCACGTACTTGTTGGCTTCGGCACTATTGGTGAAGCGGAGGTTCTGGCTGTCCCACTGCAACTTGCCCGGGACGCGGTTCGCGACGACTCCGACCGCCATCCACTCGGCGAAAGGCGCCGAGACGCTGAAGTCGGAACAGGAAGGACCGCCTCCCTTGCAAGCGCGGATCCAGTCGAGCATGTGGCCGGGTGAACGTGTCAACAGCGGCGGAGGGAGCACATAGTCGGCCCATCGCGCGGCGGGGAGAAGGTGCACGCCTTCCCCTCGATCGCAGGTGGCCATCACCCCTTTGGTACCGATCAGGACCGCCCCGTTCATGGTGAGAACGCCAGGCCGCGGAGGGGTCCTGGGGCGCGGGATGCCGGGACCTTCGGGGCCGCCCTTCGTGGCGGGGGCCTCGGACAGATTGTTTTCCCGCGGCAGGATCTTTTCGTTCTCCATCCCCGGCACGCGATAGGCGTCGGGATCGTCGGGACGCGCCGAATGCCGCCAGTAGATGGTCACCGGTGGCATTTCGCCGCGGGCCGGGAACTCAAAGCGGATTACCGCGCTGCTCGGGAAGGTGTACTCGCTCTGGTTTTCGATGGAAGTGCATTCCACGCTGGTGGGGGCGCCCAACTGTAGGGCAAGTTGGACCGGCCCCATCGAATGGATGCCCCAGTTGCCGATCTGGCCGGTCCCGAAATCCAAGAAGCCCCGCCACCTGCCAGGCAGGTAGGAGGAGTTGTAGGGACGCGCGGCCGCGGATCCCAGCCAAAGGTCCCAAGCCAGGGACTTGGGAACAGGCTGTTCCTTGGGGAGTTCCTTCACGCCCGCCGGGTTGCTGCCCGGCTGCACCGAACAATGCACCTCCGTCACGTCGCCGATGGCGCCCGACCAGATCATCTCGGCGGCCACGCGGATGGCTTCGTGGGAGTACCCCTGGTTGCCCATTTGGGTGGCGACTTTGTACTTGACCGCCGCTTGCTGCAACAGGCGCGCTTCCCAGGGAGTTCTGGTCAGCGGCTTCTCCACGTAGACGTGCTTACCGCGTTCCATACAGGCCAGGGCCACGGTGGCATGCATGAAATCGGGGATTCCGATGGTGACAGCGTCGATGCGCTTGTCTTCCTTGTCGAGCATGACGCGGAAGTCTTTGTAGAAGGGCGCATTGGCGTAGCTCTTGACGCTCTGCGCGGCGCGCTCTTCATCCACGTCGCAGAGGGCCACGATGTTCTCGGTACGCGCGGCGGCCGTGAGGTCGACGGCGCCCTGGCCTCCGCAGCCGACGGCGGCTACGTTGAGCTTGCTGTAGTAGGGTTTGTAGCCTAGCGCCGTCAGGGAAGGCACGCTTCCGTAGCCGCCCGCCGGGACGGCTCCGGCCAGAAGCGCCCCATAAAAGAAATGCCGTCTCGAAACGTTTGCCATCGTCGATACCTCCCGATCCCCGAACCTCGTCCGCCGGTGGACACTGCCGACACCAAGAGGCGGGGCCTCTCCACGCCCGGCTTCGGCGGACCCTGCCTCCACCTTAAGCTACATTTCCCTTGTGGCGCCGGCACTCCTGCCTGCCGGGTTGAGACTCATCTCGACCCTCTTCGCGTTTGTGACCGGGCGTCAAAGGCCATACGTAGCGCTTCGCTAATCGCTTCGGAAGTAGGCTAACATCAAAAGAAGTGTGTTGTCAACGGTCTTTCGGCCTTTTGGTTGAGCGGGATCCGCGTGTCGAGGGTTCGCTCTGGATGCTCCGGCGAGAAGCGCTGGAGCATCCTTGAAACGGCTTCCGGTTTACAATCGGGAGAATGTCTCGCGACCGGGCCTGCGCGGCTGAAATGGGAATTCGATTGAGGAGCGTTTAGCTCAATGAAACGCATATTCTACGGGTGGTGGATTGTAGCCGCGGCATTCTTCACTTTCGGCCTATCCACCGGCCTGACGTATTACAATATTCCATTCTTTTACGACTACTTCGCCAAGACCTACGGGTGGCGGGCCGTCGACATCACGCGCGGCTTCTTTTATGCGGCCCTCCTGACGATCTGGGTTGGACCAATCCTGGTGCCCCGTTTTAGTCCGCGCAAGCTGATTGTTGTGGGAACCGGGCTGAATTGCATGGCCTTCTTCTGTTGGGGCTTGATGGGCTCGAACATCCGGGTCTACTGGGGCATTTGGGTCGTTTGGGCGGTAGGTTACCTGCTTTCGGGGCCGGTCCCGCACCAGATCATCGTCGCCAACTGGTTCCGGAAGAACCGCGGGAAGGCCATGGGCGTGCTCTACGTGGGCGTCGGCCTGATCGGGTTCCTGGGATCGTTCCTGGTCAAGCCCCTCACCGAGGGCCTGGATTTCCACCGCGCCCTCATGATTGTGGGCGCCATGGTGCTGCTGGCCTGGCCGTTAGCCATTTTCGTACTGCGCGACAAGCCGGGTGAAAAGGGCCTCTATCCCGACGGCGCCGACGCGCCTACGGCGGAGGCGTCCGCCGGGCCGCGCTCCTTCAAGGACCTGACGGGCCGGTATTCCTTCTGGCTGCTGGTCGCCGGGAGCATGTGCTCGATTGGCTCGATTGGCGCGGTCAACTTCCTCATGAAATTGGTTTTCAAGGAGAACTTCGACCCCACCATCGGCGACCCGAACCGGGCCCAGGTGCTGCTGAATTCCACCTGGCGCTTCGCGTCGATGGTGATCCTGATGTCCAGCATGGGTGGGCGGCTGCTGGTGGGAGGCTTCTCGGATAAGTTCTCCGTCAAGTGGGTGATGACGACCGCCTACTTCCTATCCGCCGCGACCATCCCGCTGTTGCTGGCCGTGCGCCCGCCGGCCGATCCATGGGTCTTCTCCATGCTCTTCGGTTTTGCCATGGGCGCGGACTACTTACTGGTCCCGCTGATGGCGGCCGAACAGTTTGGTTTGAACAGCCTGCCGCGCGCCATGGCCATCATTCTGCCCGCCAATACCATCAGCCAGACCGGATTCCCCGTCCTGACCGCGGCCCTGCAGCAATACTTCGGGAGCTATACCACTCCGCTGTACATCGTATTTGGAGTGGGCATTCTGAGTGGGATCCTGATTGCGCTGATGCCCCAGAAAGAGAAAGAACCGGGCGATGGGGCACGGCGACTTCCACGCGCCGGCGCGATATCGGCAACCGGTTGATTCCGCGCGGCTTCCAGCCGGACCGCCCAGGCGGCAAGAGTCTCCACCGTGCAAATGCCAAGTTTGCTTGCACGCCCGGCATGCATCGGCGTATAATGATGAGTCGTTGGCGAAGCGCTATCCTAAGCGCTTCATATTGGCGCTTTTTGGAGGAGGTCCGAATGCCGAAGGTTCTCATGCCGATTGGCGATGCCGCGGAGGTTCTGGATACGCTGTATGCCTACTATCGCATCCGCGAGGAGCATCAAGCAGTAGTAGCCGGTCCGGAGCGCCGCATTTATCCTCTGGTAATGCACGAAATCCCGCCGGGATGGGACATCACGCGCGAGTCCGCGGGCTATCATCTGGCCTCCGAGATTGCATTTTCCGAGGTTGTCCCGGAAGAATATACCGGACTATTTCTCACTGGTGGGCGCGCTCCCGAATACCTGCGCTACGACCAGGATCTGCTGCGCATCGTCCATCACTTCTTCGACACCGGAAAACCGGTATGTGTGGTGTGCCATGGCGTGGAGATACTGGCGGCCGCGCGCGTGATCCAGGGAAAGCGCATGGCGACCGTTGCCAAGTGCCAGTTGGATATCGAGCTTTGTGGGGCCGTTTTCGTGAACGAAGGGTGCGTGCGCACCGGCAACATGGTCAGCGGCCGGACCTGGAACGATCAACACCTCTACATGCCCGAGTTCATGCGGATGGTGGCGCAGGAGGCCGCAAGAGCGGGCTGCGCGGCTTCCCCACTGGTATCCGCCGCGCACTAGCCGGCGGATCTCACACGACCATCGGACGTGGCGCGGCACGCGTGCCTGCGCCACGTCAGGACACCCGGATGCGGAGCTCGGGCTTCAAGAGGATCACCTCGTGGGCCCGCTTGGGATGGGCGATTCGCTTGAGCAGGAGTTCGGCGGCGCGCGTACCCACTTCGTAGCCGGGTTGCACGATGGCGGAGAGGGGCGGCTGAAAGACATCCAGCCAGGGGGCATCGTCGGAGCTGAGGACTTCCACATCCGTGGGGCAGATGAGACCCTTCTGGCGCAAGGCGGTGAGCACGCCGGTGGTGGCCATGAGGTTGTCCACAAATATAGCGGTGGGCGGATCTTCGAGGGCCAGCAGCCGATCCGCGGCAGCGCAGGCGGCTTCCGCGGAGAATTTCGCCGGCGCGATGAGTTCCCGGTCCACCGGGAGGCCGCGCTCCTTCAGCGCCCGCGTCCATCCAACCACGCGGAACTCAGCCACGCTCATGGAGTTCTCGGTGGTGATCAGACCGATGCGCCGGTGCCCCCTGGCGATCAGATGGGCAACGCCGGCCCTGGTCCCGGCTTGAATATCGGTGGCAACCACATCCGCGTCAACGCCCTTGGGCACGCGGCCGACGAATACCAGAGGGCGTCCCTTCTCGATCATGCGCCGCAATTCGGGGTCGTCGCCCGGCGACTGGAACAGAAGAACGCCATCCACCTGGCGGGAGCGAAACGCGGCCAGGTAACGGGACTGCTCCTGCACTTGATTGTAGGTGTGACCGAGGATGAGCACGTAGCCCTTCTTACGTAACACGTCTTCGGCGCCGCGGACTACCTGGCTGAAAAAGGGATCGGGGTTGGCCACATCGGGTATGAGCATGCCAATCGACCGCGAGGAGTGCTTCTGCAGGCTATGAGCAAGATGATTAATGGTATAGTCAAGCTCCTGGACCGCCTGCTTCACCCTTTTTGTAAGTTCCGGGCTGACATACGAGGTTCGGTTCAGGACCGCGGAAACGGTCGCGATGGAAACGCCCGCGCGTTCCGCGACATCGTAAATGGTCGGCATAGAGATCTTCCGAAATGCTCTTCGTCATGGTGGCCGCAAGTCGGCCGCGAGCGAACTTCGACCTTGACTTAAGAGCCACCTTCGCGGCCGGACGGTCGCGCTCCGAGTTCCGGTTTTACTATAGCACGCCGGGTTGCGCGGACCGAAGAACGAATGTGTCCCAAGGCGTGCGCCACCGCGCGCCGAACCGCGTGGAAATCCCCGTCGAAATACCCGTTGACAACACCGCGCAATTGATGATAGCCTACTTCCGAAGCGGTTAGCGAAGCGCTAAAGCGCGCTTTGATTTCGCCGTTTCCGTAATGCCCGATGGCATTCAGAGGAGGAGTTTTGTGCCTTGCACCAGGTCCATTCGCGGCTTTTGGAATTCCGGCAGATTCCGGGCCCTTCTTGGCGTGGCGCTCCTGAGTCTTTTGAGCGGACGCATCTACTCCCAGAGCAATACGGGGACCCTTCGCGGAACCGTGCTGGATTCGTCGGGGAGCGTCGTTCCGGCGGCCCGGATCACTCTGGGCAACGTGGAGACGGGCGTCAAATTCGAGACAGTCGCGAACGAATCGGGCGAGTACGCGTTCGAGTTCCTGCAGGGGGGCCAATACAGACTGAGCGCACAGGTGCAAGGCTTCAAGCAATTCAATCGCACCGGGGTGCTGATCGAGGCGGCCAAACTGGTCCGCGTCGACATCAGTCTGGAGACCGGTGAGATCCAGCAATCGGTGGAAGTTTCGGCCCAAACGCTGCAAGTCGACACGGATTCGTCCACGCTGAACACGACGGTGAACAATGCGCTGTTCACGGAGCTTCCCAGTTCCAGTCGCGATCCCCGCTCCCTGGTGGCCCTCGTGCCGGGTTATGCGAGTTCCGGCTCCACCAACGGCGGGCCTAGCGGATTCGATCCCTACTACGTCGACGGCGTCAGCGCGTCCAATCACGTTAGCGGGGGGGACACCAACATCAAGCCGAACATCGACACCATCCAGGAAGTCCGGTTTCTGACAAACAACGACTCCGCCGAGTATGGGGCCACCACCGGGGCCGTGACCATCGCCGTCATGAAGTCGGGAACCAACAGCTTTCGAGGGACGCTTTTCGAGTTCTGGCAGAACAATGTGCTGAACGCCGGCGACTTCTTCGCCCACGTCGCGCCGCGCCTCAGATACAACCAGTTCGGCGGTGTGGTGGGCGGTCCCATCAGAAAGAACAAGACATTCTTCTTCGCCGACGTGCTGATCCAGGACAGTCCCTTGCAGACGGTCTTCAGCAACATTACGGTGCCCATAGCCGCCTATAAGGCCGGCGATTTCTCAAGCCTTCTGAAGTCGAAATCGGTGGGAACGGACGCGCTCGGAAACAACGTTCTCCAGGGTGCGGTTTTCAATCCGTTATCTCAGCGCTCCATAACGAACGCGGCGGGCCAGTCCGTCTGGGTCCGCGATCCTTTTCCGGGTAACATCGTACCCACTTCGCTGTTCAGTCCCGCCGCCGTGAAGATCCAGCAGGGCTTTCTACAGCCGCAACTGGCCCAGGCGACCCAGAACTGGACGGGAGTCGCTCCGGGTTGGAACAAGTACAAGAACTTCGACATCAAGATCGACCACCACTTTAACGAGTCCAACCGCCTGACCGCGCGCTATTCGTCGCAGGGGGTGGATACGTGGAGTCCCGCCCTCGACCTCGGTTCGCTCACCGGGGCCGACCCTGGCGAGCGCACTCAGTATACCGGACGGAACTCGAGCATCAGCTATGTACGGGTATTTGGGGCGCGAGCCATCAACAACCTGATTGTGTCCAATGGGAATCAGTACCCGCATCGCGGTTTGGCTGGCGCAGGCTCGGTGAGTGAGAACGATCTGGGAATCTACGGTATGCCGAACGGCGCTGAGAAGACCGGGTTCCCAACCTTCACGTTCACCAATTTCCAAGCCTTCGGCTCACCGCAAACCAAGCTGTGGATCGAGCTGCAAAACGAGGACACGCTGAACGACACATTCTCCCTGACCCTTGGCAAACACAGCGTCAAGATGGGGGGAATGTTCCGGTACTATATGACGAACAATTTTCAGCCCCTCGGCCAACAGGGAAACTGGACCTTCAGCGCAAACATGACGAACCAGCCGGGTTTGTCCAGCACCGGCTTCGACTATGCCAGCTTCCTGCTTGGTCTTCCTCAGTCCTTTACTTACACCCTTTTCCCGGATTACTTCAGGACGCGCGCCACCACATATGGACTGTTCGTACAGGACGATTTCCGGGTAAGCCGCAAGTTAACCCTCAACGTGGGGCTCCGATGGGACCTTCCCAGTTGGTTTCACGAAGCGGGCAACCGGAGTGGCGTCTATAGCCTGCAGGCCGGGCAGTATGTGCAGTTTGGCCAGAGCGGCTTCCGGACGAGTGTGTATGACCAGGCCTATGCCAATTTCGAGCCTCGTCTGGGCTTTGCTTACAGCCCGTTCGGAAATTCCAAGACCGTGGTTCGCGGGGGCTACGGCATCTTCTATGAAGGGTCGTACGCCATGGGATCGAGTGGATTGCTTCCGACCAGCCCCATTTTCGCCGATAGCGACGTGGGACGCTACACGTCCACCGATAACATTCACTGGGCGACGACTCTCGACAAGATTCCCTATTCGCCAGCGAGCAAGACCGGAACGAATGCCGCTTCCGTGGCGGTTTACCCCGGCAAGCAACCACTGGGATATGTCGAGCAATGGAACTTCAATGTGCAACGCGATTTGGCCGGCACTCTTGTGCAGGTTGGTTATGTCGGATCGCATGGCCTGCATTTGCGCGCGGGGTCGAACTATAGCGGAGGTTACAATCTGAACGCGATTCCGCTGGCGCTGGCTCCCACGGCGGCAGGGCGTTTCATTTCCCCTTATGTTCCCTATCCGCAGTTCCCGGCGGGAGTCATATGGAATGCGTTGCTGACGACGGAGACCTACAACGCGCTTCAGGTTCAGGCGCAACACCGCCTGTCTCACGGATTCACGTTCACGGTCGCCTACACGCACAACCGGCAGATACAACTGGGCGATGTCAGTAGTGGTAGTGGTACAGGCAATCCTTCCAACTACCGCGACCCGCTGGGCAATCGGGCACTCGACCGCGGTCCGGTGAATGCGCCGGACCGTCTGGTGGCTTCCTACAGCTACACGGTCCCGGTGAAGAAGTACTTCGGAGCGGCGTTTCTCTCGCAGGCCATCGGGGGGTGGGAAATCAGCGGAATCACGACTGGTCAGAGGGGAGCGCCCCTGACGATCGGAACCTCCACCAATCCCTGCGCGTGCGGCAACAGCGCTTCCAACGCCCAAGTGAATGGCGATCCGAGCTCCGGTTTCACGCAGTCGTTGAGCCAGTGGTTCAATACGTCGGTATTTTCGATTCCGAAACAGTACACCATCGGCAATTCGGGCCGCGGCATTGTCAGGGGTCCGGCTCTCAACACAACCGACGTGTCATTGGCCAGGAACTTCGTACTGCCGTGGCGCGAAGGTATGCGGATCCAGTTTCGGGGCGAATTCTACAACGCTCTGAACACGGTGAACTGGGCAAGTCCGAACGTGACCGCCGGAAGCAGTACTTTCGGGCAGATCACTTCGGAAGTGGCGCCACGGACGGGCCAACTCGGGCTCAAGCTTTACTGGTAAGGCCTTCGGGTTAGGCACCCTCGGGGAGAGAGACGAGGGATCTCCAAGCGCCCCCGGACGTCCCTTGACAACGGGTCTCTGTGTTCGGATACTCGGGTAGATCCGGACGACACGATCGGCGTCGGAACGGCCGCCGGCCGCCGCACCGCCGGCTTCAGAAGGAGATGATCGGATGAAGGCCATGGTGGCGAGCCTACTGGCCTTTTCCCCGGCTGCCCTGGGCGCCGCGACGGTCTGCGATGTCCGCGGGGCGCGCAGAAGGGCGCGGGGGCCGGGAGCGCGATCTCCGCTGGTTAAACCAGAGAATCACATGACCAAACCACGATCGACGAGATGGGTCTTTGTCCTGGTGCTGTTGACGCTGGCAGCCGGCCCCAGGCGGGGCACGGCCTTTCAGGCGCCACAGGCGGCGGGTGGCGGCGGATCGGCGCCACTCACGGCGGAGCAGGACCACCAAAGAGTGATGGATCTTTTGCATATTGCGTCCCTGCGGCCCGGGGCGAATCAGAGGGAGCCGCAGGGGCCGAATGGTGTGAACTGGGACGAATCCAAGGCCAATCCGTATCCCAACCTGCCGGACCCGCTCACGTTGAACAGCGGAAAGAAGGTCAAGACGGCCAAGCAGTGGTGGCAGAAACGCCGTCCCGAGGTGGTGGAATTCTTCGACCGGGAGATTTACGGCCGCGTCCCCAAGAACCCGCCCAAGGTGAAGTGGGAAGTGACCGCCACGACCAACGGAACCAATGGCGATGTGCCTGTGGTGACGAAGCAACTGGTGGGGCACGTGGACAACTCCGCGTACCCGCAACTCTCGGTCAACATCCAAGTGACGCTGACCACGCCGGCCAACGCGACCGGTGCCGTGCCGGTGATGCTGCTGATCGGCGGAGGCGCGCCGCCAGCGGGCCGTGCGGGTGCGTCGCCAGCGGGCGCGGGTGGGCCGGGCCGCGGCGAACCGGCGGGACCGAGCGCTCAGCAACTGATTCTGGCGAAGGGCTGGGGTTATGCGAGCTTTGCCGCAACCAGCTTCCAGGCCGACAACGGCGCGGGCCTGCAGCAAGGCATCATCGGCCTGGTGAACAAGGGCCAGCCGCGCAAGCTGGACGATTGGGGAACGCTGCGGGCATGGGCCTGGGGAGCCAGCCGCGCCCTGGACTATTTTGAAACGGACAAATCCGTGGACGCGCGGCACGTCGGCGTGGAGGGCCACTCGCGCTGGGGCAAGACAGCCGTGGTCGCCATGGCGTACGACGCGCGTTTCGCGGTTGCCTACAATAGCTCCTCGGGCGAAGCCGGCACCAAGATCCACCGCCGCAATTGGGGAGAACTGGTGGAGAACATCGCCGATACCAAGGAATACTACTGGATGGCCGGCAACTTCCTCAAGTACGCCGGTCCACTGCACTGGAACGATATGCCCGTGGATGCGCACGAGCTGATCGCCCTGTGCGCCCCTCGCCCGGTGTTCAGCGGCGCCGGCACGCTGGCCGGGGGGGACGGATGGGCGGACGCCACAGGCATGTTCCAGGCGGCGGTTGGCGCCGGCCCGGTGTACAAGCTGCTGGGCGCGAAAGACCTGGGGACTGGGGAGTTGCCGCCGGTGGGAACCGCCCTGGTGGACGGCGACGTGGCTTTCCGCGAACATCCCGGCGGCCACACCGACTTGCCGAACTGGCCGACGTTCCTGGCGTTTGCCGACCGCTACATGAAGGCACCGCGCCAGGCGAGCTCACACCGGTAGCGGTTCACCAAGGAGGTTGTCAACGATGAAATACATCCTGTTGACTCTGGCTACTGCCGCATGGACATTCGCCGCCGACCTGCCGGCCTCGGTGTGCGACGTGACCGCGCACGGCGCGAAGGGCGATGGCGTGGTGCTGGACACTAGCGCGATCCAGAAAGCGATCGACGCTTGCTCCGCCGGTGGCGGCGGGGCGGTCTGGTTTCCCAATGGCAATTACCTGAGCGGCACGATCGTGCTCAAAAGCAACATCACGCTGCACCTCTCGCCGGGCGCGACCCTATGGGGCAGCAAGAAGATCGAAGACTATAAACCTCTCCACCTGATATACGCCAAGGACGCCGAGAACATCGCGCTCGAGGGTGGGGGTACGATCAATGGCAACGGCCTGTCCTACTTCGACACGAACTCTCAGTTCAGTCCGGAGCAGTGGTTTCTCTTCAAGTACAACTCAAAGGAGCGGCCGAGCCCCATGGTGGAGCTGGTCACCTGCCACAACGTCCGCATCCAGGACCTCACCTTCCTCAACTCACCGGGGTGGACCATCCACCCGCTGGGCTCCGATGGCGTCAAGATCCACGCCGTCTCGATCGTCAATCACAGGCAAGGGCCGAGCACGGACGGCATCGACGTGGACTCCAGCCGGAATGTGCAGATTTCGGATTGCTACATCGAGGCGGGCGACGATTGCATCGTCATCAAGACCACCGGGCGGCTGGGTGGCAAGACGATGCCGTCGGAGAACATCACTGTCACCAACTGCGTCCTGGGCAGCACGTGGAACAACATCAAGCTGGGGACGGAGAGCCTCGGCGATTTCAAGAACATTGCGGTCAGCAACTGCGTGATGTTCCGCATCGCGGGGAGTCTGCGGCCTCCCATGGGTGGCCTGTCGATTGAGATGGTGGACGGCTCCACGCTGGACGGGCTGGTGGCGTCGAACCTGACCATGCGCGAAGTGAGCGCGCCCATCTTCATACGGCTCGGCAACCGGGGACGGGGAATGCAGACGCCCGTCCCGGGGACGCTGCGGAATGTCTCGATCTCGAACGTGGTGGCCACGGGCGCCATTCACACCAGTTCCATCACCGGCCTTCCAGGGCACCTGATCCGTTCCGTATCCCTAGAGAACATCAGCATCGCGATGAAGGGCGGCGACAAGGAAAAGCGCGGGATCGAAGTGCCCGAGAACGCCGAGAAGTACCCCGAGGCGACGATGTTCGGCACCTTGCCGGCGTACGGCCTCTATGCGCGGCATGTAGAGGGCCTGACGATGAGGAACGTGCAGATCCGCTGGGAAGAGCCGGATGCGCGGCCCGCGGCGATCTTCGACGACGTGCGGGACCTGGATATCGACGCTTTCCGGCCGGACGGCGTGGCGGCGCAGCCGGCATTGTGGCTCAACAACGTAGCCGGCGCGCTGGTGAACAACTCGCAAGCCCTTCTGGGAGCGAAGGCCACAGTGCGCATTACCGGGGCGGAGTCCAAGGCTATCCGGCTCGGCCTTGGCGACCTGGCACCCGAGTTGGGCGCCGGCGCGCCAAAGTCGGCCCTGGTACGGTAGGCGGCCGATATCACGGCTGTTGGTGTGCGATGACGCGGCGCGGGCACTCCTGCAGACGCTTCTGCCGCGGCACTTTGTCAGGACCGCGAAAGAGCGTCGAGACGAGTCTCGACACGGCAGGCAGGAGTGCTTGCGCCACGATTCAGGTCCACGGCTATGGCGTCACGGGCAGCCATACGGCACTGGGCTGCGCGGCCGATCGAAGGACGGATTGCGTGGCCTTGGCGTAGTCCGCCGGCTTGGCGAAAAAGATGTTCTCGACGTACGTCTGCGGGTTCCGATCATAGAGCGGGAAGCAGCTCGACTGGATCTGCACCATGATCCGGTGACCCGGCAGGAAGACGTGGTTGGCGGTGGGAAGCACGAAACGGTAGCGCTGCGGCTGGCCGGCCGGGATCGCGGAGGGGTGTTCGAAACTCTCGCGGTAGCGGCCCCGGAAGATGTCCATCGACACCGCCAGTTGGTAGCCGCCCATCTCGGGTTGGCTGGGGACCTCATCGGGAAACACGTCGATCAGCTTCACCATCCAGTCGGAGTCCGTGCCCGTGGTGGAGGCGAACAAGTCGGCGACCGGCGCGCCGCCGATCCGCACCGGAGCGGCCAGCACGGGGGTCTGGTAGGTCAGCACGTCGGTCCGGTCGGCTACCGTGCGCTGATCGGACACCAGCCACTGCTGCCAGCGGGCGGAGTCGGAGAAGCGCACCGGGCGCGGGATGTAGGGCACGGGTTTGGCGGGGTCGGAGACATAGACATCGGAAACGTCCCCCGCGCCGGACGGCCGTTCGAATCCCAGGCCGAAAGCGGCCTGCAAATAGAGGGGCCGCAAGGACGCGGCGCACCCCGCCTCGCACGCCGGCGGCCAACTCTTGAGACGGTCCCAGCGATTGTCCCCGGTGTTGTAGATGAAAACGGGCGGGGTTTCGGCCTTGGGCGCACCGGTCTTCAGGTACTGATCGAAGAACGGCTTCAGCACGTCGCGGCGGAATTGGAGGGCGGTATCGCCATCCCACTTCAGCGGCCCGAGATTATAGCCGTCGTAGTTGACCTGGCTGTGCCGCCACGGCCCCATCACCAGATAGTTGTGGTCCGCCTGTCCCTTAGCCTTGAGAGCCAGGTAGCAGTGAATCGCGCCCCACATGTCCTCCTGGTCCCACAGGCCCTGAAGCCACATGGTGGGCACCTGCGACGGCCGTTGGGCCACCAGTTTGTCGAGCGCCTGGCCCTGCCAGAATGCGTCGTAGGCGGGGTGCTCCATCATCCGCGAAGCCCACGGCAATTGGTCCAGACCGTGGGCCCGCGCGTAGTCGCCGGCCGAGCCGGCCCGGCGAAAAGACTCGTAGTCGTCGTAGGCGTCGCGGACGACGGACTGGCCCCCTTCCTTTTTGGAGGTCTGGGAGGCGGTGTAGTCGAGGTTGGTCTGACGGAACGCGCCGTAGTGGAACCAGTCGTCGCCCATCCAGCCATCCACCATGGGGCTCTCCGGGGCGGCCACCTTCAGCGCCGGGTGCGGATCGAGGAGCGCCATGACGACGGTGAAGCCCTCGTACGACGAGCCGATCATGCCCACCCGGCCGTTCGATTCCGGCGTGTTCTTCACCAGCCAGTCGATGGTGTCGTAGGCGTCCGTGGTGTGGTCGGTGGTGGTGCGGTTGAGCGGGCCGCGCACGGGGCGCGTCATCACATACTCGCCTTCCGACTTGTGCTTGCCGCGCACGTCCTGGAAGACGCATATGTAGCCGTCCGCGACGAACACTTCGGCCGATAGCGGCATCGTCGCGAGCATGTGTGGGCTCTGGTTGCGCGCCGCGCGGTTGGAGGCGTTGTAAGGCGTGCGGGTCAGAAGCATGGGCGCGCCTTTCGCTCCCTTCGGCACGACGACGACCGTGTGCAACTTCACGCCGTCGCGCATGGGAATCATCACCTCGCGCTTCACGTAATCGTCGCCGGTGGTGGGGACGGCGAAAGCCGCGGGAATATCGCCGCCATCGGGCGCCGCCATGGCGGGCCGGGGGCTCTGGGCCGACGCCGGCAGCGAGGCAGCCACCCAGAATGCCGCCAGGAAGGCCAATTGCAGCCTGTTCGGTATGTGTCTGTTGGCCGGACCTTCGACGGGTGGCCAAGGCATGCGATCGCGCGTCTCCGTGAGCTCCATGTCACGATTCTAGCGTGTTGGATCGCGCAGGCTTCGAGTCGTTTCGCTTATCATGTGCAGAGGAGAGAGCGCATGACGATCCGCCGTAGATTGATGGCCGCGTTGCCGGGTATTCTGCTGATCGGGACCGGCTGGAGCGCCGATACCAACAGCGACATCCTGAAGAACAATGGCTCTCTCGAACGGCTGCTCCAGCAGACGGGTGTCTACAATGCCTCCGCGTCCGGCAAGACGCCGGGTTTCGTCGTCGATCCATCGTGGCCCCAACCGCTGCCCAACCACTGGACTCTGGGCCAAATCGGCGGGCTATACGTCGACCGGCACGACCATGTCTGGATCTATAACCGGCCGCGCACCCTGACCAATGAGGAGGCTGGCCTCGAAGGGCCGCTGCCCGGCGTGAAAGACGAGAACGGCCAGCCGATCGACGGGTTGGGCCAGGTACGCGCCCATGGCCCCATAGCGGATTGCTGCAAAGCCGCGCCTTCCGTTCTGGAGTTCGATTCCGATGGCAAACTGCTGCGCTCCTGGGGCGGTCCGGCCGATCCCGGCTTTATCGGCGGCAAGTGCAAGGTGGAAGCGGGCTGCATCTGGCCGAACAACGAGCACGGCATCTATGTCGACCATAACGATAACGTCTGGATTTCGGGGAGTTCGGCGGCGGCGCCCACAGGGGCCAGAACGCCCTGGACGACCAACCTGGCGGGTGGCGATGGCTTCCTCCTGAAGTTCGACATGAACGGCAACTTCAAAATGAGGGTCGGCGGCACTCCCCAGGGACCAAACAGCAACGACACCAATGGCGGCATCAATGGCACGCCTCTGCTCTATCAGGCGGCGGACATGGTGGTCGATCCCAAGACGAACCGCCTATACATCGCCGACGGCTACGGAAACCGCCGCGTCCTGATCGTGGATGCCGATACCGGTAAATACATCGGCCATTTCGGCGCCTATGGAAACAATCCAGTCGATGACGCCGGCCCCCGCGCCGCCGGGCCATGGATCGGGGACTATGAAAAAGGGAACAAGAAGCCCGCATTCTTCCGCACCCCCGTGCACTGCGTAAAGATCGCCAATGACGGCAAGGTTTATGTCTGCGACCGGGGCAACGACCGCGTACAGGTGTTTGACACCAACGATCCCATGCTCGGGAAGGCCTGCGGCAATCCGAGCGGCGAGCCGGGCAAGTGCGGCTTCGTTACGGAGCGCTTCATCAGCGAGCACACCAACACCTCCATACCGGGAACGGCGGTATCGATCAGCCTCTCCAGCGACAAGGCGCAGAGTTGTCTCTATGTTGGAGACAACTCCAACATGACCATCTACCTCCTGATGCGGAGCAATTTGCAGGGGTTGGGTCAGCTCGGACGAAGCGGCCGCATGGCCGGGGAATTCCATTGGCTGCATCAGGTGAGCGTGGACGGCAAAGGCAACATCTACACAGCGGAGGTCGATACCGGCAAGCGCATCCAGAAGTTCATCCGCTACGGCGGCGACTCGTGCAGCGGAAGCGGAACTTCCACCGTAGGCGGAGTGGGGAACGCCAGGTAGCGCACCGCCATTCGTGGCCGCCGGCGCTCGCGTGGAAACAGGCAGCTCGCAGGACGTATAGGATGGCGCTATGGTTTATACTGAATGAGACCTGGGAGTCCAAAATAGAGATCCCGGCTCGGATTGACCGGCATCGCCCATCGAGGGGGGTTGCGAACGGGAAGGAGAATGGTTGTGCGACTTTATTTCACCCGCAGAAACTTTCTGACCACCGGCGTGGGAGCGCTGGTTACCGCCGCGGAGCTGCGTGCCCAGTCGGAGCAGATCCC
>Ga0182021_10000225_pt1 | contig 56933 bp, 54 predicted proteins | sample 612E3MmetaG_FD_120493 | JGI IMG/M metagenome (GOLD analysis project Ga0182021, IMG submission 120493) | Permafrost microbial communities from Stordalen Mire, Sweden - 612E3M metaG (Illumina Assembly) | ecosystem: Environmental > Terrestrial > Soil > Wetlands > Permafrost | place: Sweden...
CCCCTGGCCCCTCGGTTGACGGGCCTTTTGGCAGGGTGTTACCCTGTTCGGCTAGTAGAGACTGTCGCCAGCTTTTCCTTCTACAATCATGGACGCCATGTTTCAAGCCTTGGGCGGAATACTGCTGAAAGCAGTGCCTACATTCCTGCTCGTAGTTCTGCTCCACTTCTATTTGAAGGGCCTCTTGTTCAAGCCGCTGCAAAAGGTGTTGCGCCAGCGGTACGAGGCCACCGAAGGGGCCCGCAAGCTGGCCGCCGAGAGCCTCGAACGGGCCTCCGCCAAGACCACCGAATACCAGGCCGCCATGCGCGCCGCGCGGACGGAGATCTACCAAGCGCAGGAGCAGGCTCACAAGCGGCTGCAGGAGGGCGAGCTCGCCGAACTGGCGTTGGCCCGTCGGCGTGCCGAAGAGGGCGTGGCGAAGGCCAAGGCCGAGCTCTCGAACGACGTGGAAGCCGCCAAGGCCGGACTGGCGCGCGACAGCGAGGTGCTGGCCAACCAGATTACGGAATCTATCCTCCGGGGAAGCGCCGCATGAAGCGCCTCGCCACTTTGGCTTTGCTGGTCTGTTTGGCAGCCGCCCCGATCTTCGCCGAAGAGAAGGAACCAGGCGGCCTCGAAGTCTGGAAGTGGGCCAACTTCCTGGTGCTGGCGGGCGGCCTGGGCTACCTGATCGGCAAGAAGGGCGGCCCGTTCTTCGCCGCGCGGTCCACGCAAATCCGCAAGGACATCGTGGACGCCGACGAGGTGCGCAAGGAAGCCGAAACGCGCGCCGCGGAAGTGGACCGGCGGCTGGCCAGCCTGGAGGCCGAGATCGCCGCGTTGCGCGCCGAGTCGGGGAAGGAAGCCGAAGCGGAAGCCGGGCGCGCTGCACGGCACACGGCGGCGGAACTCGCCAAGACCCAGGCCAATGCCGAACAGGAAATCGCGGCCGCCGGTAAGGCCGCCCGCATGGAATTGAAGCGCTACTGCGCGGATCTGGCGGTGGGGCTGGCGGAACAGAAGATCCGCGCCCGCATGACGCCGGAAACGCAGGATGGATTGGTGCGCGGTTTTGTCCGCGATCTCAAATGACACTCACCGCCGTAGCCACCAGGTACGCCAATGCGCTTGCGGATGTAGTCACCGCCGGCGGGTCTGCCCTTAGCCCGCGGGATGCCGTCTCCGAGCTGCGCGCTTTTGCGGCGGCGCTCGAGGCTTCCGCCGAATTGCGCAACGCGCTGATCACCCCGGCCGTCCCGGTCGGCCGGAAGAGGGCCGTAGTGGGACGCGTCGCGCAGATCCTGAAACTCTCGCGCATCTCGCTGAATTTTCTGTACGTGCTGATCGACCATCGCCGCATCGCCGCGCTTTCCGGCATTATCGACAGCTTCGAGCTGATCGTGGACGAGCGCCTGGGCTTCGCCCGCGCGGATGTGTCCGCGGCGCGCGAAATGTCCGAGCCGCAACGCGCCGCCCTCACCTCCGAGCTGGAGCGGTTGACCGGCAGGCGGATCCGCATGCGGTTTGCGGTGGACCAACGCCTCATCGGCGGGGTAGTGGCGCGGATCGGCTCCACGGTTTACGACGGTTCCGTGCGCGGGCAACTGGCGTCGCTGGGACGCCGCCTGGGCGCGGAAAGCTAATCGAAAGGATTTATGGCTCAAATTCGAGCGGACGAAATCACCAGTATCCTCCGCCAGGAGATTGAAAACTACGAGCGGGCGGTCGACGTCTCGGAGATCGGCTCGGTAATCTCCGTGGGCGATGGCATCGCCAGAATCCATGGCCTCGACAAGGTCATGGCCGGCGAGCTGATCGAGTTCCCCCACGGCGTGGCCGGAATCGCCATGAACCTGGAGGAAGACCAGGTGGGCTCGGTGCTGCTGGGCGACTATACCGAAATCAAGGAAGGCGACGAGGTGCGGCGCACCCGCCGTATCATGTCGGTCCCGGTGGGCGAAGCGTTGATCGGCCGTGTGGTGGACGCGCTCGGCCAGCCCATCGACGGCAAAGGCCCCATCCTCACCACCGAGTTCAACACCATCGAGCGCCTGGCGCCCGGCGTGGTGGCGCGGCAGCCGGTGAGAGAGCCCCTGCAGACCGGCATCAAGGCCATCGATGCCATGATTCCCGTCGGGCGCGGCCAGCGCGAGCTGATCATCGGCGACCGCCAGACCGGCAAGACCGCCATCGCCCTGGACACCATCATCAACCAGAAGGGCGGCGACGTAATCTGTATCTACGTGGCCATCGGGCAGAAGCGCTCCACCGTGGCCCAGGTGGTGAAGACCCTGGAAGATTTCGGCGCCATGGAGTACACCATCGTGGTGTGCGCGTCGGCCTCCGACCCGGCCCCCATGCAGTACATCGCCCCGTTCGCGGGCTGCGCCATGGGCGAATACTTCCGCGACCGAAAGCGGCACGCCCTGTGCGTCTACGACGACCTTTCCAAGCACGCCGCTTCCTATCGCGAAATCTCGCTGCTGCTGCGGCGCCCGCCGGGCCGCGAGGCGTACCCGGGCGACGTGTTCTACCTGCACAGCCGCCTGCTCGAGCGCGCCGCCAAGCTGAACGATGAAAATGGCGGCGGCTCGCTGACGGCGCTGCCCTTCATCGAAACCCAGGCCGGCGACGTCTCCGCCTACATCCCCACCAACGTCATTTCCATCACCGACGGGCAGATCTACCTGGAAGCCGATCTGTTCAATTCCAACCAGCGGCCGGCCGTCAACGTGGGCATCTCCGTGAGCCGCGTGGGTGGCAACGCCCAGATCAAAGCCATGAAACAGATCGCGGGCCGCCTGCGCCTGGACCTGGCGCAATACCGCGAGCTGGCGGCCTTCGCGCAGTTCGGCTCCGATCTGGACAAGGCCTCCCTGGCGCAGCTCAACCGCGGCCGGCACATGGTGGAGATCCTCAAGCAGGGCCAATACCAGCCGTTGCCGGTGGAAAAGCAGATCGTGATCGTCTTTGCCGGAACCAACGGCTATCTGGACGATGTGCCGCTCGACCAGTGCCGGAAGTTCGAAGACGAGATTTACCGGTTTGTGGACAACGCGCACCGCGGGCTGTGGGAGGAAATCCGGACCAAGAAGGTTCTGGACGACGCCCTGCGCGCCAAGTTGAAGGCCGTTATAGAGGAGTTCAAAACCCGCTTCCTGGCGGAGCAACCTGCGGTAAAGGCACATGCCTAGCCTTATCGACATCCGGCGGCGCATTCGCTCCGTCAAGAACACGCAGCAGATCACCAAGGCCATGAAGATGGTCTCGGCGGCCAAGTTGCGGCGCGCCCAGGAACGCGTGATTGCGGCGCGCCCTTATTCGGCCCTGTTGCGCCAGATGCTGACGGACGTGGCCGCGGCCGCCGCGGCGGACGAGCGGGCGGGTGAGAACCCGCTCCTCGCACGGCGCCCGGTCGAGCGCATTCTGCTGGTTCTGGTAACCGGCGACAAAGGGCTCGCCGGGGCGTTCAACACCAACCTCATCAAAGAGGCGCAGCGGTTCTTCGCGGAGCGCGGCACGGTTTCCGTCACGCTCGAGCTGGTCGGCCGCAAAGGGCGCGATTTCTTCCGCAAACGCAGCACCGCCATTTCGGGCGAGCACATCGGCCTGGCGGCCAAGGTGGCCTATCAGGACACGGCGGCCATCGCGCGCAAGGCCATCGGGATGTTCCGCGAGGGCCAGACCGACGCGGTCTACCTGCTCTACAACGAGTTCAAAAGCGTGGTCTCGCAGAAGCTCACGCTGACGCGCGTGCTGCCGCTCGAGATGCCGGAGCAATCGGAGCCCGCGGATTTTATTCTCGAGCAGCCGGCCGCCGAGATTCTGAGCGAGCTGCTGCCCAGGTGCGTGGAAATGGATTTCTACCGCGCCCTGCTGGAATCGGCCGCCGCCGAACATGCCGCGCGCATGACCGCCATGGATGCGGCCACGTCGAACGCCGCCGACATGATCGAGAGGCTGACATTGTATATGAACCGCGTGCGCCAGGCCAGCATCACCAAGGAGATCATCGAGGTGGTCAGCGGCGCGGCGGCCGCGGAATAAGGATATTATGGCAACGACTGACGCGACTCTGATCGGCAAAGTGGTCCAGGTGGCCGGCCCGGCCGTGGACTGCGAGTTCCCCGAGGGGCACATCCCCCTGGTGTACACCGCCATCCGGATCACCAGCGAGGGATTCGAAGGACCCAGCCCGATCGATATCATTTGCGAGGTGGAGCAGCACATCGGCGAGGGCCGGGTGCGCACCATCGCGCTCCAGCCCACCGAGGGCCTGGTGCGCGGCATGAGGGCCGTGAGCCTGGGGCATCCCGTGGAAGTGCCCGTTGGCAAGGAGACGCTGGGCCGCGTGCTCAACGTGATCGGCGAGCCGGTGGACAACATGGGCCCGGTCAACACCAAATTGAAGTACCCCATCCACCGCCCATCGCCCGCGTTTGAAGACCAGTCGACGCGCCTCGAAATGTTCGAGACCGGCGTCAAGGTCATCGACCTGCTGGAACCCTACCTGCGCGGCGGCAAAATCGGGCTGTTCGGAGGGGCGGGCGTCGGCAAGACCGTCGTCATCATGGAGATGATCAACAACATCGCCATGAAGCACGGCGGCGTCTCGGTCTTCTCCGGCGTGGGCGAGCGCACGCGCGAAGGCAACGACCTGTGGCTCGAGATGCAGGAATCCGGCGTCATCGATCCGCACGACTGGCGGAAGTCCAAGTGCGCCCTGATTTACGGCCAGATGACCGAGCCGCCCGGCGCGCGCCTGCGCGTCGGTCTCACCGGCCTGACCGTGGCCGAGTATTTTCGCGACGAAGAACACCAGGACGTGCTGCTGTTCATCGACAACATTTTCCGTTTCACCCAGGCCGGCTCGGAAGTGTCGGCGCTGCTGGGCCGCATGCCCTCGGCGGTGGGATACCAGCCCAACCTGGCCAGCGAAATGGGCGAGCTGCAAGAGCGCATCACCTCCACCAAGAACGGTTCCATCACGTCGGTGCAGGCGATCTACGTGCCCGCGGACGATTACACCGACCCCGCGCCGGCCACCGCCTTCGCCCACCTGGACGCCACCACCAACCTGTCCCGAGCCATTTCCGAGCTGGGCATCTATCCGGCCGTGGATCCGCTGGCCTCCACTTCGCGCATCCTCGATCCGCGCGTCATCGGCGACGACCACTACAACACGGCATCGGCCGTGAAGAGCGTTCTCCAGCGCTACAAAGACCTGCAGGACATCATCGCCATTCTGGGCATCGACGAACTTTCGGACGAAGACAAACTGACCGTGGCGCGCGCCCGCAAGATTCAGAAATTCCTTTCGCAGCCCTTCCACGTGGCCGAGCAGTTCACCGGCGTGCCGGGCCGCTACGTGAAGCTGGCCGACACCATCCGCGGCTTCCGCGAGATTGTGGACGGCAAGCACGATGATGTTCCCGAGCAGGCGTTTTACATGGTGGGAACCATTGAGGAAGTGCTGGAAGCCGCCGAGGCGTTGAAGAAGGCCTGACCATGCCGGACTCTCTCGAACTGGAAGTGGCCACGCCCGAGCGCCTGCTGGTGCGCGAGCAGGCGACCGAAGTGCAGGTGCCCGCCAAGAACGGCTACATGGGGATTCTGCCCGGCCACGCGGCCCTGCTGAGCCAGTTGGGAAGCGGCGTGCTGGATTATGTCGCGGGCGGCCAGCGCCGGTACCTGGCGGTAGCCGGCGGGTTTCTCGAAGTGCTGCCCGGCCATGTGCGCGTGCTGGCGGATGTGGCGGAGCGCGCCGAAGATATCGACACGGCGCGGGCGCGGGCGGCCCTCGATCGCGCCCAGGAACAGACCGGCGGCAATGAACCGGCGGCCGCCCTGGCGGCCATGGAACGTGCGCAAGCGCGAATTGCCGCGGCGGAACGGAAGTAGATGTCGTGGTTCACAGTCCGGGTACCCGCCTCAAGCGCTAATCTGGGGCCGGGGTTCGACTCTTTGGGGCTGGCCCTGGGAGTGTACCTGACCTGCCGCTTCCGGCCGAGCGGCGCTCTGGCGATCCACGTCGAGGGGCGCGACGCGGCCAACATTCCGACCGGTCCGGACAACCTCATCTGGCAGACGGCGGTCTCGGTGGCGCGCAACCAGGGGGCCGAAATCCCCCCCATCGAGCTGCACATCCAAAACGACATCCCGCTCGGTAAGGGGATGGGGTCGAGTGCGGCGGCGCTGACCACCGGGGTCATCATCGCCGACCAGTTGTTGGGCCTGGGATGGAAGCCGCTGCGCATTCTGGACGAAGCCGCCCGCCTCGAAGGCCACCCGGATAACGTGGCGCCCTGCGCGCTGGGCTCGATTGTAGCCAGCGCCATCGATTCCGGCGGCGTGACCCGCGCCGTGCGGCTGGACCTTCCGCGCGGGTTTGGTCTGGCCGTGGTGGTGCCGGATTTCGACCTGCCGACGGTGAAGGCGCGGGCCGTGCTGCCCGCCAGCTACAGCTGGGAGGACGCCGTCTTCAACGTGCAGCGCGCCTCGCTGCTGATCGCGGCCCTGGCGGCGGGCTCCATCAGCGCGTTTCCGGCCGCGCTGGAAGACCGTTTCCACCAGCCCTACCGCGAGGCCCTGGTGCCCGGCTTGCACGAGATCCTGAAGCTGCGCGCGCCCGGCCTGCTGGGATGCGCCCTGAGCGGCGCGGGCCCGTCGATCCTGGTGTTCTTCGAGCGCGGCTACGAGACCGTCTGCGACCTGGTGCGCCAGATCTTCCAATTGCACGGCCACGAATCCGAGACCCTCTTCGCGGGCATCGCGGAGCACGGCTTCGAGGTGACCGAAGAGCCGGAGTAACTGCTCAAGCCGTAAGGTCTATCCTCCGTCCCAGTACGGCTGCAACGAGATCATCACGGCATCCTTCACCAGGCGGGCGATGTCGATGGCCTCAGCCTCGCCGCCTGGAAGAAGGTCCGGCGAGTCGCCCGGGTATCGCACTTCCACTCCGAAGGGTGTGAGCGCGTCAGCCGGTCCAGCAACTTCGCGATGTCGTGCGTCTTCGGGAATTCGATCTGGTGCCGAACCAGGAGGGCCTTCAGATACTTCTCAACCGCCTGCTGGCAGAGAAAAGCGATGATTTCCCGGAAGCGGCCTCCCATCGCACAAAGCTGCTCTGCTGCGTCGAAGTCCGCGGCAACCTTATCGAGCCATTGCAGGACCAACCCGCGGAGTGCGACATCAGGCGGCTTCATAGAGGGCGCGTCCGTACTTCTGGGCCGGGTAAGCGATCCCTCCGATGATGTTCTTCGTTTCCTCGAAGCGCTCGCTGGACATCACGATGACATCGACCGGGTACTCGACGTCGCCCAGCGCCCGCCGGATCCTGATGCTTCGGTCGCGCGTATTGGCGGGCTCCGGTTCCACCACCAGCAGGTCGATGTCGCTGTCTTTGGTCATCTGGCCCGTGGCGGTGGATCCAAACAGGATGATCCTGTCCGGCCGCGCCACCGTGAGGACGCGCCGAATCACCTCATTCAGCAATGTTTCATCGACACCCATTCAGTTCCATAATACGCAAAGCCGCCCAGGGTTGCACTCGAATCCGATAGAACCGGCGTTGCGCAAGACCGGACGTCTCGCCCTCACCCGCCGATGCCAAGCTCCGCCCGCCAGGGAACGCGGCGGAGCACGCTTTCAGGCGCACGGTTGTAGACTGGGGGTGCCATGTCAGATGTCTTCGTAACACTGTTGTGGGTTCAGGTGGGCGGCGCGATTTGGCTCGCGTTTGTTCTGCAATTGGTATATCTGCGGGTCTATCGCGAGCCGTTTCTCCGTTTCTGGTCGCTTTCCTTCGCGGTGCTGGGACTGGCTCTGGCCCTGCAACTGTCGATGCGGATTCCCTCCTCCGGGGAACTCATCACATCGACCGTTCCGTACCTGCTCGGCATGCCCCAGTTTCCCCTGATCATCCTGGCAGCCCTCAGCTTGAAGCCGCCCGTCCCGAGCCCGCGCCGGCAGATGCTCCTGCTGGCCGGGATACTGGCAGGCTTGGTGGTCTTGTGCCTGGTGACGGTCGGGATGGCCCCCGAGCCCCTGAAAATGGCGCGCAACCTCAGATTCGAGAGGCAAGTGCTGGGCGCGGTGGCCAGCGCTTGGTTCACCGGCGCCTTCTGGCGGAAACACTATCTCGCCCGTACGACAGGCGGCCGGGTGACGGCTTTGTTCAGTTCCCTCTACACCCTTTACTATGTGGCCTACGCCTTCGCCGCCTTGGGTTTTCCACCGTACCTGTCCGGGTATCCCGTCCTGATTGGCGTGGTCGCCACCGTTCTGCCATTTGGGGTCTCCGCCGGCATGATTGTGGTGGCTTCGCAGGCGCTGGCCGCCACCACCGAGAGCTTGCGGGATAGCGAGGAACGCTATCGCACGCTGGTGGAGGCTTCGCCGGACGGTATTGTCGCCACCGATTTGCCGGGGACGATTGTCATGTGCAATCGCCGCGCGGCTGAGATCCACGGGTACGCCCACGCAGCCGAACTCGTGGGAGAGCCGGCCGCGACGTTGATTGCGTCCGGCGATCGGGAGAGCGTCCAAGCCAGGATTCGCTCGACGGTCACGGAAGGCCGGCCGATTGGACTGGAATGCCAGATCCTGCTGCGCGACGGGTCGGAGCGGTCGGCCCAACTGACGGCGGCGCCCCTGCGCGCGGGCGACGGCGCCATCACCGGGAAGGTCACCATCGTGCACGATGTCACCGGGCGTAAGGAAGCGGATCGTGAGCTGCGCGGCGCACGGGAGTTCTCCGCCAAGGTGATCGACGCCATCCCGGGCGTCTTCTTCGTGCTGAACCGGCAGGGCAGGTTCGTGAGATGGAACAGGAATCTGGAGACGCTGATCGACGCGCCTCCCGAGCAGATCGCCCAAACCCATGCGCTGGCCAGATTCCACCCCGAGGATCGCCAACGGGTGGGGGGCGGCATGGAGGCGGCCTTCACCACCGGAAGCGCGGAGCTGGAAGCCCGCGGCTTTGTGGGCCAGACCCAGGAAGTGCGCCACTACTACTTCACCGGCCGGCGGATGGAATTGGACGGCGTGCCTTTCCTGGTGGGGTTTGGGGTAGACATCACGGATCGCAAAGAGGCGGAGGCCGCTCGGGCGCGCCTGGAATCGCAACTGCTTCAGTCTCAGAAACTTGAGAGTATCGGGAGGCTCGCCGGCGGGGTGGCCCACGACTTCAACAACTATCTCACCGTAATCAATGGGTATTCCGATCTGCTGCTCTCGCGTCTGGCCGCCGACGATCCGGACCGTGAGGGCCTGATGGACGCGCGCCGGGCTGGCGAGCGCGCCGCCACGCTGACCCGCCAGTTGCTCGCATTCGGCCGGAAACAGATCCTCTCGCCGAGCGCCGTGTCGTTGAATCAGATCGTCTCCTCCATGGAGACCATGCTGCGTTGTCTCGTGCCGGAGAACATCGAGGTCACCACCGTGCTTGCCGCGGAGCTGGGCGCGGCGATGGCCGACACCGGGCAGGTCGGGCAGGTCCTGATGAACCTCGTCACCAACGCCCGCGATGCCATGCCCGGTGGGGGAAAGATCCGGATTGAGACCGCCAACGTGGAGCTGGAGTCGGCTACGGGTGAGGGCGATGGGGGCATCGGTCCGGGCGCCTATGTCACGCTTACGGTTACCGATACGGGGATTGGCATGGACGACCGCACGCGGGCGCTGATCTTCGAGCCGTTCTTCACCACCAAAGAGATCGGGAAGGGAACCGGTCTCGGCCTGCCGATGGTCTACGGGATCGTCAAGCAGAGCGGGGGCGCCATCGGGTTCCACAGCCAGCCCGGCGAAGGGTCCGCCTTCACCGTGTACCTGCCCCGCCTGGATGCCGAAGCGGTGCCAACTTCCTCCCCGCCCGTCGTGGAGCGCTCCCGGTCCGGACAGGGCACCGTTCTGCTGGTCGAGGATCAAGCATCTGTCCGCAATCTGATCACGCGCGTCTTGCGGGCGTCCGGCTACCGCGTCATCGAGGCAGACAGCGGTCCGCAGGCATTGGCCCTGCCGGATTCCGAGTTGAGCTCCATCGATCTGCTGATTACCGACGTAGTGATGCCCGGAATGTCCGGGAGTGCATTGGCCGCGGGCCTGACCGCGCGCAAAGAAGGCCTTCGCGTCCTGTTCATCTCAGGCTACGCGCCGAATCGAACCATGCACGAGGGCCTTCTCGAGCCCGGCATGGCGTTCCTCCAGAAACCGTTCAGTCCCGCGCAGATCGCCGCCAAGGTCGACGAGATTCTGTCGGCAACCTGAGGGCGCACGGCCAAACCGTAGACTTAGGTTTAGGTCCGCCGTATAGCCTTTGACATCTGGCGCCTGGCGTGAAGCGGGGGTTAACATTGACCCCATGGAGAGGCTCTTCCGGACATACTCTGCTGGCTTGCCGCTGTCGCCAGGTTAGCTTCCCGGTCGTCTCTGTAATGAAAGAGAGGCTCCTTGCCGATAGACATCGAGGGGAGGTAGGTACGTGGGAGGCAATCGATTGTCGACAGGCATCGCTGTAGTGTGGTTGACAGCTACCGCGGGTTTTGGGCAACCCGTGCCCCAAGACGGCTCCAAGCAGGAGGACGAAGCAAGCCGGCTGTTTTCAATGGATCTCGACGGGCTGTCGAACACCAACGTGACGACCGCATCCAAGTTCGCGGAAAAGCTTTCCGACGCGCCCAGCGTCATGTCGGTGGTGTCCAGGGACGAGTTGCGTCGATTTGGCGGGACCACGCTGCTCGATATCCTGGAGCGCGTGGCGGGGCTCACCGGCAGCAGCGCGTTCTTCGCCGATCGCAGCATGGTCGCCGTGCGGGGAGACCAGACCCGGACGGACGCGGGGCATATTCTGATCCTGATCAACGGGCGCCCGGTGCGGGAGGTTCTGGAGGGCGGTGTCAGTAGCGACATTTTGAAGTCCTTTCCGGTCAATCTACTGGAGAGAATCGAAGTGATCAAAGGCCCCGGTTCCGTGCTGTATGGCTCAGACGCGTATTCCGGCGTGATCAATCTGATCACCCGGAAGGCTGAGGGTAAGACCTTTCATTTCAGCGCGGCCGGAGGTGGCGCGGGTGAGGCGGCGGGGGCGGAAGAGATCCTCATCGAGCGCGGCGGTCTCAGCGTTGTGGAGGGGGGCCAGTATCACCGGATGCCGCGGTGGGACACCATCTTTCAGAGTTTCCATAACCCTTCCAATCTGGCTTACTCGCAAGCTGCCACGCTGCGGGACGATGGCGAAGGGGCGTATCTGGACCTCAACTACAAAGGCTTGACCTTCATGTCCTCTTACACGGCCGCGGAGGGGGCTTCTTTCGTCAGAGGAATCGTGGGGGACGTGCGGTCGAAGAGGGGATTTGGCGATCTGGGGTACTCTCTGAAAGCGGCCTCCCAATGGGAGATGCGCTTCAATCTCACCTACTCCCGGTTCGTGCTGGACGCACCGCTGTATCCCAACGCTCACAGAGACGCCAATGAGGTGGACCTGGAATGGACCAACTTCGTAACCTTCTCGGAGCGCGACCGGTTGACGTTTGGAACCACCATCAACCATATCCAAGGCCAGGAGATATACTCTGGCGTGCAACCGGCCCTTCTGGTGGAGGACGGGAAGCGGTGGGGAAGCGGATTCTACGTTCAGTACGAGCATCGGCTGACCGACGATTTGAAGTTGATCGGCGGCGTGCAGGCGAACAAGATCGGCAGCCTCGCTTTCGATGCTGTTCCGCGAGGCGGCCTGCTGTGGAATCCGGCCGCGCACTTCTCGCTGAAGGCGCTTTACGGCGCCGCGTTCCGCGCGCCCAGCCTGGATGAAACGGGGCTGACTCACCCAGGACTGACGGGGAACCCCAAGCTGGTTCCGGAGAAGGTGGGAACCCTGGACCTGCAAGCGAGCTATCAGAACAATCGGGCTCAAGTGAGCGTCGACTATTTTCACAGCCGGGAAACCCAACTTATTTTTGAAGACGGCAGCACCCGTCCGGCGCTGTACTACAACCTCGGCGCCCCCGCCACTTTTCAGGGAATCGACTCGGAAGGCAAATACTACCTCCGGCGAAATTGGTTCCTCATGGGGTCCGTGCTGTACCAGGTCAACCACGATAAGGCGATCGCCAACCTGAGTCCGATTCCGAGCCTGGGGGCCAAGGCGGGCTTGAGTTATGCGGCGGAGAACGGAGTCGATGTCAGCGTGTTCGACGACTATCGAGGTCACATTGGCGGCTATGCGGCATCCATCAACCCGCGGCCGGAGGCGCTTCATTCGCTGAGCGCTCACGTGCGTTTCGACCTGACAAAACGCTGGTTGAAGAACGGGGATCGGGGCTTCGCCTTCTTTCTGCATGGCGACGACCTGACCAACCGCGCCGTATGGCTTCCGGCATTGGGAACCAACTCCCCGAATACCATCCCGGTGGTCCGGGGTAGGACGCTGTACTTCGGCCTGGAGGTCTGGCAGAAGCAATAGGGCCAGTCGAAATCATGCTGGGGCGCCTCCTGATCGTCGTCTTGATCGCCATCCCGGACTTGGTCCATGGGGTCGAGCCGGTCGCGGAGGAGTATCAGGTAAAGGGGGCGTTCCTACTGAACTTCACCAAGTTCGTGGATTGGCCGGCACGAGTCTTCCAGGATCCGGGCGACCCCATCGCAATCTGCGTCCTGGGCGAGAATCCATTTGGCCCGCTCCTCGATCGGGCGGCGCGGGCAACCGTGGTCGCCAACCGGACCGTAAGCGTGCGCCAGGTGGCCGATGGGCAGCAAGCCAGCCAGTGTCAGATCGTCTTCATGGGTGCTTCCGAGCGCAAGCGTGCGCGGACGTGGCTCGAAGCGCTACGGGGCAGCAGCGTACTTACGGTGGGGGAGTCCGACGGTTTTCTGGCGGCTGGAGGCGTTGTCAATTTCAAGTTGGAGGGAGAGAGGGTCCGGATTGAGATCAATGCGGCGGCGGCGGACCGGGTGGGGCTGCACATCAGTGCCAAACTGTTGAACCTGGCGCAGTCGGAGAGGAAGTGATCGGCATGTCGAGGGCGGCAAACACATACCGGAACCTCCCTGTGAGGTACAAGCTGCGGCTGGTAATCATGGTTACCGTCACCCTGGCTCTGCTATGCGCTTGCGCCGCGGTTCTGGCATACGACCGCATAGCGGCGCGCAGCGCCATGCGGAACGACCTGGATGTACTGGCGGGGATGCTGGGCGCCAATAGCACCGCGGCGCTGAGCTTCGACGACGGGCCAGTGGCGGCGGAAATTCTCTCCACGCTGCGCGCCAAGCCGCACATTGTGGCCGCCGGCATATTCACGGCGGCGGGCCGCCCTCTGGCCAGCTACCGGCGCTCGTCCCAGCAGGCGGCGGCCATGCCCTCGATGCGGGCCGACGGCGCCCGGTTCCAGGCGGGCCGCCTGATCGTATTCAAGACCATTGGGCTCAATGCAGCCAAGGTTGGCACGGTCTATCTCGAATCGGACCTGGATGAGCTCGACATGCGGATCCGGCACTTCGCCTGGATCGTGGCAGCCATCCTGCTGGGCACATGGTTTATCGCTCTGGCGCTGGCGTCCCAACTGCAAGGCATCATTCTCGATCCCATCGCGCATCTGGGGCGGGCCGCCAAAATCGTTTCGGAGCAGAACACGTATTCGACGCGGGCCGTGAAGATCGCCGACGACGACATGGGACGGCTGACCGACGTCTTCAATGGAATGTTGGCGGAGATCGAGCGCCGGGACGAGGATCTGCTGCGTCACCAGGAGAGTCTGGAGCACGAGGTGGAGGCGCGGACGGCCGAATTGGTCCAATCCAATGCGGACCTGCGGGTGGCAAAAGAAAAGGCGGAGGCTGCCAGCAAAGCCAAGAGCGAGTTTCTGGCCAACATGAGCCATGAAATCCGGACGCCCATGAACGGCGTCATAGGAATGACCGATCTGGTCCTCGACACGGATCTCGATGCCCAGCAGCGGGATTACCTGGAGACCGTCAAGACATCGGCCGATCTGATGCTCGCGGTGATCAACAACATTCTCGATTTCTCGAGGATCGAGGCTGGGCGTCTGGAACTGGATCCGATCCGGTTCAACATTCGCGATCTGGTGGAAGCGACCCTCAAGGTGTTTGCGTTAAGGGCGCATGAGAAGGGGTTGGAGCTGGTTGGCGGTGTCGGGCCGGAGGTCCCCGAGTTTGTCCTCGGCGATGCTACCCGGCTGCAACAGGTTCTGGTGAACCTGATCGGCAATGCGATCAAGTTCACAGCGGCAGGCGAAGTGGCCTTGGCCGTGAATCTGGTGCGGAGCAACGGCGAGAGCCTGGATCTGGAGTTTGTGGTTCGCGACACGGGGATTGGCATCCCAACGGAAAAGACAAAGCTAATCTTCGAAGCTTTCGCTCAGGCCGACGGGTCCACGGCCCGGAAGTTCGGCGGCACGGGTCTTGGCCTGGCCATTTCGGAGCGTCTCGTGGTAGCCATGGGCGGGAGAATCTGGGTGGAGAGCCAACCCGGCCAGGGAAGCCAGTTCCATTTCACGGTCTCGGTGGGCTGCCTGCGCGAGCCTGTCGAGGAGTGCGGGCCCGGCGACGCTACGCTCGAAGGAGCATCTGTTTTGGTGGTTGACGACAACCCAACTAACCGGTTGATTTTGGAGGGGCAGTTGCGTAGTTGGGGAATGCGGCCCGAAGAAGCGGAAAGCGCCGAGCAAGCCGTTGTCCTGATAAAGGCGCGCATGGAAGCCGGCCATCCATTCCGAGTGGTGCTGACCGACCTGCACATGCCGGGTGTGGATGGCTTCGGTCTGGTAAAGCAGATGCAAGAGATCTCGGAGCCGCGGCAAGTGGTGGTTGTGATGGTCACCTCCGGGGAGAATCCTGGCGACGTGGCGCGTTCGCACGAGATGGGGATCGCCGCCTATCTGACCAAGCCGGTTCGCCGCGCGGAGTTGCGGGCCGCCGTCTCGGAGGCCTTGTCGCGTGGAAAATATCTGACGGCACCCGGGAAGAGCGCGGAGTCGAGTGCCTCGCGGGGGGCGCTTCCGGACATTCACCCAAATAGACGAAGCCTCCATATCCTGCTGGCCGAAGATAACGTCGTCAACGAAAAGGTGGCCTGCGCATTCCTGGCAAAGGCCGGCCACACGGTGGAAGTAGCGCGCGACGGACGGCAGGCGGTGCAGATGATGGCCTCGGGATCGTTCGACCTGGTCCTGATGGACGTTCAGATGCCGGAAATGGACGGTTTCGAAGCTACCGCCGCGATCCGTGAGATGGAAAAGCGCACCGGCGGTCACACCCCCGTGATCGCCATGACGGCGCACGCCATGGGTGGCTACAAGGAGCGGTGTCTGGAGGCGGGGATGGATGGATACGTGACCAAGCCCATTCGCCGCGAGGCGTTATTGCATGCCTTGGAGGAGTTTCAGGGAGCGCCGGAAACGGGCGCGGTTGTTGGCAGCGCCCCGACGAAGGGCTAGCCGCGCGCGCCAGACCAAGACTTGCGCTGGCGGCCGGTGGCACCGATCCAGGGGAGAGCAACTGGAGGTCCACGCCGCGGAACTGTTCGAAGCCCTTGCCGACGGTGGTCAGCCGCATTTGCCCGGCGATAGAAAACGCCGCCAGATATGCGTCTCCCACGAGTTTGCCGGTCGGTGCCGCGTACCGCAACAGTTTCCGAAACACGGCATCGACCAGAGGCGGTTCGGCCGCGAACTCCAGGCGCTCGTCCTCGATCAGCTCCGCAATCAGGTCCCATGCCGCCGAAGCGGAAACGGCATACTTCCCCATAATCGTCCGATTCCCGAGCAGACGCACCAACGCCAATTGCACGAAGCGGCGCAGGACCGCTTCTCCCGGAGCCAGCCCGTCGAACCAGCGCAGCGCCAGCTCATGGTGTTCGTGGTGGCGCACCAGCAGCGGCAACAGGACGTTGACGTCAGCCAAACATGGCTTCATCGATTTGCTCCCGCCTCAGTGCCGCCATGCGAGGCGCATGGGCATTTCCGATCGCAGGCGGCGCTTTCCGAACCTTCCGCTTCTCGGGCGCCAGCCTGGACTGGATGGCTTCGATGAAAAACTGCCGGAGTGAAATCCCGTTGAGGGCGGCAGTGCTTTTTGCGACCGCCAGCAATTGATCGGGAAGCTCAATGGTGGTGCGCATATGCCATAATTACGCCATAAACCGGCGAGGGGCCAAACGCTCCGCACGCGGCCTGCGATCTCACGCCACCCTGGAAAATTCAGAATTGCTTCGCCACACCGGCCTGCCTCAGCACAGCATTCGCGGTGTGCCGCGAGAGGATCTTCTGGTCTACGGGAAAACGCCGCTGCGTGATGGGACTGTACCAGATTTCGTGGTCTCCCCGGCCGGGTCGCTCAGAGTGGCATCCGTGAGCGCGGAGGATCTCCTTCACCCTGGGCGTAAAGCTGGCCATCAAGATGCCAGGACGTCGCTCTCCTCATGCAGGTACCGCACGTGGTATTTCGCCGTCCGGTCAGCGGGGACACCGTTCAGTTCGAGCAACTCGGGGATAAGGATTCTCAGTTTTCGCGCGAGATTATTGGGTGAATCAGCCTCAGCAACCAGACCGGGGATATCGTCGCTTTCGGCCACCCAGACACCAGCCTCACTATCCCACCGAGCCAGTACTTCAAAAACGTACTTCACAGTAGGCTCTTCCACCATCGACTAAAGTCTAGCACAGCCCCGGCTGTTCTCTTTCGATCACGGCACCACTGCCTTCTCGGAGATCTCGCAGCCGTAAGCTTCATTGCGTCGTCGGAGGGCGCGCTGTGAGCCCATTCAGTTCGAATCCTTCCCGGGGCCGCAGCAAGAACGCACATCATCCGCGAAAATTGCTCAAGATTCCCTAATGGCATCAACGAGATAACGGCGAGTTCGGGAATTGATGACTGCCTCCCCAGTCTGGCTTCGAACCTGCAACTCTTCGGCCACCCGACCAAGGCTTCGCGCTGGCCCGCGAGAGCGGGGCTCGCCCGCCGGTTCATGAATGGAGCTATACTTTCGTGAACCAATGAAGCTGAGAACTCTCGCTGTTACGACCATCCTGTTATCGCTTTCGTCCACGGCGGCATTTTCGCAGGCGCAGCCCACCGCCAACATTCCGCGCCTCGAAAAGCAGGGAACCGCCACGCAGTTGATCGTGGACGGCAAACCATACCTGGTTCTGGGCGCGGAATTGAACAATTCCAGCGCCTCCAGCATGGAATATATGCGGCCGCTGTGGCCCAAAATCGCGGCGGCCAACCTCAACACCGTGCTGGCCACCGTGTCCTGGGAGTTGATGGAGCCCGAGGAGGGCCGCTTCGACTTCAGCCTGGTGGACGGGCAGATTCAAGATGCCCGGCGGTACAACCTGCACCTCATCGCGATTTGGTTCGGAAGCTGGAAGAACGGCAAGTCCACCTACCAGCCGGCGTGGGTCAAGACCAACCAGCGGCGGTTTCCCATCATCCAGGACGAGAAGGGCAAGGGCCTGCCCACCTTGACCACCCTGAGCGACGCCAACCGCGATGCCGATGCGCGCGCCTTCGCCGCGTTGATGAGGCATATCCGCGAAGTGGATGGCGACGCCCACACGGTCCTCATGATTCAGGTGGAGAACGAAGTGGGAGTGGTGGGACTGTCGCGGGACCACTCGCCGGTGGCCAACCAGGCGTTCGCGGGGCCGGTGCCGAAGGAGTTTATGGACTACCTCCAGAAACACAAGGACACGCTCATCCCCGAGCTGCGCAAGCGTTGGGAGGCCGCCGGCTTCAAGACCTACGGAAGCTGGGAACAGGTGTTCGGCGCCGGCGTCGACACCGACGAGCTGTTCATGGCGTGGAACTACGGCCGTTACATCGGCCACGTCGCGGCGGCCGGGAAAGCCGAATATCCGCTGCCCATGTTCGTGAATACCTGGCTGCGCCAGAACGACAAGGAGAAGCCCGGCAGCTATCCGAGCGGTGGCCCATTGCCCTGGGTGATGGACGCCTGGAGGGCCGCGGGGCCGGCCATCGACATACTCGCGCCGGACGTCCACGTCCCGAATTTCGACGATTGGTGCACCTGGTACAAGCAATCCGGCAACCCGCTGTTCATCCCCGAGTCGCGGGGAGACGCGCGCGGGGTCGCTCATGCGATGGCGGCCGCCGCCAAGTACGACGCCATCGGCTACTCGCCCTTTGGCATCGACCGGCTGGTGTCCCCCGACGGTGAACTCGGCAAAGGCTACCAGGTGTTGGCGCAGGTGGCTCCCTTGATCCTGGAAAGGCAGGGGCTGGGGAAGGTGACGGCGGTGCTGGTGGATAAGGAGACCCCCAGTTCCAAGGTGCGGCTGGGCGATTACACCATCGAGGCTCGCTACGCGCTGCGCAGTCAAGACCCGAATGCGCCCGTGGTTCCCCCGGTGGACCGCGTAGCCGGCGTGTTCCTTCAGTTGGGCCCCGACGAGTATGCGATCGTCGGCAGAAGCGAGAGCATCTACTTCGAGGCGGCCACGGACGCGGCTCAGAGCGTGGGACTGGTCTCCGTCGAGGAAGGCCAATACGTGGACGGCCGCTGGGTGCCCGGACGCCGCCTGAACGGCGACGAAACGCCCGACTGGAGGGGCCTCTGGTTCCAGGGCGACCGCTACACCATCCAGAAGGTCAAGCTCTACCGCTACCGGTGAGGAGACGGTCTAATGCTGAAGCGCCTGTACTGGATCAACGCCGCCCTCCTCTCGACCCACGAGGTCGATTCGGCCTATTGGAAGGAGTGGGACCTGTTCCACCTGCCAGGTGGTTTGCCCGGATTCCTGCTCCTGCATATACCTCTGTTCCTGTTGGTGCTGTGGGGCTTCGACGAGATGGTTCGCGGCCGACGCCGGGGGCTGTGGTTCTCGCTGATCCTGGCGGTCTCGGGTATCTTTGCGCTAACCGTGCACGGACTGCTCCTGCTGCGGGGCGGGACCGACTTCAGGACGCCCGCTTCGATTCTGCTGCTCATCGGTGTGGGCGTGGTTTCGATCGCGCAGCTTGTCGCGACCGTGCGCGCAATCTCCAGCAGGTAGGCCTGCGCGAAAACCAGGGGCCAGACGAATGTGTCCCAAGGCGCGCGCCACCCCTCGCCGAACAGCGGGGGCGCCCTCTGGGCCGCGCACCGCCGCGTGGGCGCATCCGTCTGTCCCCGCCTTGGCGGAACGCCTCGGTCTTCGAAGTGTGAGAAATCCCGCATGGCTCCAATACCGTTCACTTTGTGGGGCAGACCATCGCATTCCGTGGTCTGCCAACTTTCCACAGGTTGGGTCGAAAAAGCAGGCCGCCTAACAGGCGGCCGGACCCGCTGAAAGCGAGTCCGCAGGCAAGATTGCCTGCCCCACAAGCCGTGCTTTTTCACGAAGTTTCGCGGGCCGAAGGCACACTCCAACAGACGACACAAACCCCCGGTTGCGGGTCCGAAGATGCCGGAGATCGTCCGCCCCACTGAGGTGCGTCGTAAGTGAACTGTATTGCGCATAGCGCGCCAGTTTGATGCCGCGCAAGGTGTTCCAGGTTCGATTCCTGTATGGTCGGTGATGCGCATGCATCATGCCATACGGTCACACCGTCGCGGGAAAGCCGCCAGAGTTGGTTAGCCTGGTCTATGAAGCCGCTGCGGATGCTTCGCGTTGGCCGGCGTTTCTGGAGGCCTACGTTCTGGCGGTCAAGGGTGGGCGCGCCTCGCTGCTGTTGAGCACCGGACATGGGAACGGAGCCGCGCCGTTCCGCTGGTCCATGTGGCCCGATGGAGGCGTGCGCTTGGACACGGATCGGCGCATGGCGGAAGATCTGTATCGAACCGTGGGAGCGGGCCAGCCGGAGGGTGCGATTCGGACCATCGACCTGCTTGGCCCGGGGGCACTAGAGCCATCCACGACCGACCCGGAGTTCCATGCGCCGCGGGATGTCCGCTACGCTGTTGCCGGGGTGTTTCTCCAGACCGCCGATGGGCCATCGATGATTGTGGCCGTGCGTGGGGAACAGGACGGCCCCTTCGGCGAGCTGGCTTCCGCGATTCTGCGCCCGTTAATGCCGCATCTCCGGCAAGCCGCCCTGCTCCACCACGAGGTGTCCTCGCTGCGCGCGCGGCTGGCGGCGTTCACCAGCTATCTGGACCGTTCCCCGCTTCCCTTCCTCCTGACCGATGCGCGGGGCCGCGTCCTCTATGCCAATGCCGCCGCCAACCAGACCGTCGAATGGAAGGACGGTATTGCCATCACGTCGGGACATCTGTCGGTCACATCTCCTAGAAACCGGGTGGCGTTCTGCAAAGCCATCGAGGAGGCCGCCACCGGCCGGGGCCGGCCGCTCTGCCGCATCGAGGTGGAACGGGCTGAACACAATAAGCCGCCCTATCGTTTGCTGCTGATACCAGTCCCATCCGCCGCCGGGTTATACCAACCCACGGCCGCCGTCCTGATCATCGATACCGAGGCCAGGCCGGAGCTCGATCCCGAAGTGCTAAGTGAGTTGTTCTTCCTGACGCCGGCCGAAGCGCGCGTGACTGCCAAGCTTGGCGTCGGGCAGAGCGCCGAAGAAATCGCCGAGGAGACAGGCGTGTCTCTTGAAACCGTGCGCACTCACATCCGGCGTGTGTTATCCAAGACCGGAACCGGGCGCCAGGGCGAGTTGATCGCGCTGGTCTTGCGCACGGCCCCCTTCCGCCGTCTCTGAAGATACACCCAATCCTCCGGGGATGAAATCGTGCGGGAACGTACACTCGCCAGACGCCCTCTTTGTGCTAGAGCAAGCCTTTTCGACTTAGTGGACCAAAACGCTCCTGTATACCCAGTTTTGGGGATGCGGCGCCACGGCCCGACAACTTACAGTCATACAAAACCCAGGAATTTGGGCCTTGCGAGGAGAGGGTATTCGTAAATCACACGAAGAAGGAGACTGTCTATGAACGCGTATTGGGGAGCAAAAACTAAGAGGGCAAGTAAGGCAAAAAGGTTGGCGGTGCTGTTCTCGGCATTAGCATTGGCTGGCACGTTGCTGGCGGCGGTGATCATCGAGCAGACACCTGGAGTTCCAAGCGTATTCAACCCGACGGAATCGGCGTTCCAGCAGCAGACTCACTTTCTGGTCTTCCCGGGAAGCAAGGCTAGTGAGAACGCCACCAGCGCGACGGCGTATTACAACGCCATCGACCCGACCAGCAGCAAGCGGGACTTTAAGCAATGGCTAAAGAACGCGGGGTTCATCAGTGACGTGAGCCAATGGCATCCATCGGGGACACAATTGATTGCCTGTAACCAGCCAGGGTGCGATCTCCCGGCCGGGACGTATGGCGACAACGTCATTAATACGGATTCGCACGCCATCGTGCTGAACGCGGCGGACCTGGGTTTTGTGCGCAACCAATTCATTCGCTGCGTCCCCAGTTGCTCGGCGGCTAACCCAACCATCTACACCTATCTGGAGAATTACCCGGTCAACCCCTTTGCGGCCTCCGGAAATGGTGGTTCCGGGTTCCCATTCAAGAGCGGGTACCCGACTCAGGCTGAGGCTACGGCGGCGGTTAACTCCGCTGTGACCCGCCCGCTGGGCGCTCTTCCGGGTTGCGACCCGAGCAAAACCGACACCGCCTTTGGGTGCAAGATCTCGCGCATTGCCGACGTCGCTTTTGAATGGGCGCCTTCGCCGACCAATCCTGCGTCGTCGGGCAAGTACGGGCAAATCTATGCGTTCATCTTCAACGAGAGCAACCCTTTGAACATTACCGAAACCACTGCCTCGCCGACGGCGGGGGCTACCCCCAATCCGGCTACTGGCCTTCTGGAATCCTTCAATGTGGGCGACCCATTCGCGCCTAACCTGGATTTCATCGGGAATAAGCAGGATCCCGGCGTCTGCCTGATATGCCACGGCGGCAACCCGGCAAACCTGACCGCCGCCGGTGCGTATCCGGGCCAAGGCAAGATCGACGGCTTCAGGTTCTTACCGCTGGATGTCAGGAATCTCCTGTTCACGTCGGATCTTGGGACGGAACAGCCGGCACTTCCCGTTTCCAACATGTTCACCTCGCGGCAGAGTCAGGAACCCCAGCTTAAGGCGTACAACCTGGCTGTGTTGAAGACCATACCGACAGGGACATCAGGCGGGCGTGTAGCGCACATGAGAGAAGTCATCACCGGCTGGTACGCGGGTTTCCCGGGCGACACGACGTTGTCGGGTGCGACTCAAAACGGCGACTTTCTCCCGGTGGGTTGGCGTGAACCTGTACATGGTGGTACCGCGCCCCCCGGCTCGGAGAATCTCTATTCCACCGTTGTCTCGCCTGCCTGCCGGACGTGCCACTTTAACCGCGAGCAGAGTCTGGATTTCGGGACGGCCGCCAACTTCATCTCCCATGGAGGCGATGTCAAAGACCTGGTGCTGCAACCCCTATGCACAGCCAACAATCCGCCAAAGGGCTTCCGGCCCATGCCGCTGGCACACCTGACGTTACAGAGGTTCTGGCAAGCCAATAGCACCCCCGAACTTCTGCCTTCGGGACAACCCCCGCTTACGCTCTTCAACACGGCTGAGTTGGTGGCAACCTACTTCGGATATGGCGGTACGGCGAACTACTGCAGGGTCAACTAAGAGCTTGTCACGAAACAACTGTGCCAACCGCTCTCTAACGTTCGCGGCTCGGATCGACGAGCCTGAACTTCCAATGCCCGCGGGCGAAGGAGGTTCAGGCTCGCCGATTGTTGGCTCTGTTCTGCTCCAGGCTCTCGCGGGTGCGGCGGTAGAGTTCCTCCGCGGAGTCTCCGGGGCGGTATTCGGTGCCCCCAAAGGCCACCTCGGCCCGAACCCGTTTCGCCCCGCCATCCGCTCGGTACCGGCTGTCGCTGGCGAACTGGCAGCAGATCGTTCGGGCGCCTTCCAGGCGGGCGGACAGGCGGCCCTCCGAGACGACCAGGAACTCGTCGGCGCCCGAGCGGAAGAGTGAGTTCTCTTCGGGAAAACTGTCGCTTAGGGTGTGGGAAAGCGCCTGGAGGATTTTGTCGCCAAACGGGGCGCCGTTCAAGCGGTTGATCTCGCGAAAACCCTCGATATCAAACAGCAGGACGCTGACGGGCGACTTGCGTTTCCCGATCTGACGCAACTCCTGCTCGGCGTCGCGGCGGTTGCCCAAGCCGGTGATGCGATCGAAGCGGGAGTCCTTGCGAGCCATCTCGAGGCGCTGCTGAAAGGTGACGATCAGCGTTTCGAAATGTTGCACCGACTGTTCACTCTCCCGGCGCATTTCCTGCACGGATTCCTTGAGCTGGAGGACCCCTTCGCAAAGGCGCCGGCGGATCTCATTGACATCCTCGATACGAGACAGGGACTCGAACTCAACGGCGATCTTCTCCATCTTGGCGTTGTGCTTTTCGCCGTGGCCCTTGAATCCGCCGATGACCTCGGCGACCGTGCCGACCACCTCCTTGAGAGCGGCGTCGCGCTGCTTGATGGCCTCGGTATTGGAACGGCAAATGGCGTCGAGTTGAGTGACAGCGACCTTGCCGACGTGGTCGAGATCCTTGGCCGAGGTATCGGGATTGACGCCCAAGGCTGCCTGATCGAGGGTTTCCTTGCAGTATGTGGCGAGTTCGGGATTGGCTGGCAGGGCGGCCTTGGGCAGCACTGCCGTCAAGGCCAGAAGGGCGTTGCTCAAGGCTCCGAAGCGGGGCGCAAAGTGGTCGGCCGCCTCCATCTGCCTGCGAATCGAAATCATTAGCTGCCTCCGCGAGGGAGCCGGCGCGCCGTCTCGGGGACGGTCTGCGAGTCCGGTCCTCAAAGGCACATATCGGCGAGTGCGGACTGGTTTCGAGTGTTTCTCGGGGCGCTTGTCAGGCGGCCACCACATGCTCGCTCCGGACCAGGCCGCTGGCGTATTGTCGAGTCCCGACGTCGCCACCGCCCGGCGGCAGGAGATCGAGGTCGCCGTTGCATCGTGCGATGAAGCCGTCGAGGCTGGTGCCGGTGGCTGCGGTCGCCCAGGCTGCATTCAGGTTTGTATTCAGACCAGACTCCCGGTCTGATTTTTGCTAAACTGGAACCACAGCATGATCACGGTCAACATTCAGGAGGCCAAGACCCACCTCTCACGCTATCTCGATCAAGTCGAGAATGGCGACGTGGTGGTTGTCTGCCGGCACAACCGTCCAGTGGCCGAACTCCGTGCGATTCAGACTGCACCCGCTCATCCGACCCGCATTGCCGGCTTGCTGGAGGGCCGCGTACACTGGGAGCCCGATGCCTTCGCACCAATGACCGCCGAGGAACTTGCGGAGTTTGACGGCGCGCCGGTCTTTCCCCGCGTGGGTCCGGCTTGAAACTGCTGCTCGATACCTGCGCTTTCCTCTGGTTTCAGGCGAATTCGCCCCAACTGTCCCCGACGGCGCGCGCCCAAATACTGGACCCCGCAAACGAGGTTTACCTCAGCGCGGTGTCCGTCTGGGAGATCGCCCGCAAGTACGCACTGGGAGGAATATCCTTGCCCTCGCATCCCTCGACCCTCATCCCGGCGGTTCGCAGGGACTCGGGAATTGAGAGCCTTTCCCTCACGGAAACGGACGCGCTGGCGGCCGAGAAGCTCCAACTGTTCCACAAAGATCCCTTCGACCGCATGCTGATCGCGCAGGCGCTCATGGGCGGACTTGCGATCGTCACGCCGGATCGGGCCTTTGAGCCTTATCCCGTGCGGGTGATCTGGTAGGGGATCGCCACTCCGCCCAGCGTGGAAGCGTGGCGGGGCCGCGGCGCACAGCACCGACCCTTCGGCCACCATCTGGACTTCCTTCTTGAGCTCGCCGGAGCCAGCGGGGCTGTCTATGCGGCCGGAGGTCGAATCTGGGTGGATAATGGTTAGGCGCCGGGCCGCGAATGATCAAAGAGATTCGCCGCAAGATCCAGCGGCAGGAGTACGAGTATTCCCTGCATGCGGCCGATCAGAGCGTCCTGCGGCACATCGCGCGGAGGGAGGTAGAGGAAGCTATTGAGAGCGGCGCCGTCATCGAGGATTACCCGAGCGACAAATACGGCCCAAGCTGTTTGGTCCTGGGTTACACGAAAGCTGGGAGACGGCTACACGTTCAGTGTACTCACCCGGTCCGGACATCATTACAGTCTATGAGCCCGATCCTGGGGAGTGGGTTGATTTCAAGAAGAGGAGCGAGCAATGAGTTGTGACGTTTGTGCTGCCGGTGAGCGCCGCCCCCAACTGATCCGATACAGTTTGTCAATGGCCGACCGCTTGATCCTGGTCGACCACGTACCGGCCGAAGTCTGCGACCGGTGCGGCGAGGTGACCCTGAGTCCCGATGTGGTCGAGCGTTTGCAGCAAACCGTTTGGCAACACGAGCCTCCGGCCAGATTTGTCGAGACGCCGGTCTACGAGTTCGCATAGGCCCAGGTGGTACGGCAGGAGCATTTTGAGGCGGTAGCGCAACAGCTCACCTCGGTGGCGCCGGGCAGCGGGACGGACAGCCCGAATCCGGCTCGGAATACAGGGTGGGCGAAGCCGTCGGGCGCCACGTCGGCGGCCAGCCCGCGGATTCATCCACGATTCGGATTTCAGCCGAACCGCAGTCCCGGAACACCAAGATAATCGGCCTTGTTGTGGGTCAGCAGCGGAGCATCGTAGAGTAGGGCCGTCGCCGCCACCCATGCGTCCGCGGTTTCAATACGCCGGCCGTTTCTTCGAGCGGCCACCATCGCCTCCGCCCATTTCAGAACGAGGTCATGCGATGCAGGCACAACCACGAAGCGGCTGAGAAACAATCGCAGCCACACGACGCGCTTTTCGCCCCAATTCGCCAAGAGAGACCACTGTTCCATCTCAGCCTCGGTCATGAACGAGATGAACCATTGCCGGTCTTGAAGTTGTGGCAGGTACATCTGTGCACGGGTGTCGGCCTTGAAGAGAAACGATACGACATCCGTGTCGAGGACGATGGGCTTCATGCGGCCGGATCAGTCCTTGCGCGCCCACGCCATGCTCGCATCTCCACCAGGAAATCGTCGATGGATTCTTCCTCGGGCCAGAAGTTGCCAAGCAAATCCCTTGGGTCGCGAGGGAAAGTCAGCCCCTGCGCGGCGACCAACTCGTCCGCGGACGGGTGCCCCAGCCGGGAATACTTCTGAACGAGTTCATCCATCGCGTCCTGCATCGTGCTCCTAGTATAACGCCGGCTCCGCTGTGGCAAACTGGTGAAGGCTAGCCATGGCGACCCGGAATGCCGACATCTTTAGGATTCCAACCGCCGGCGGTCCGGTTCTGAGTGAGGTTGTGCGCCGTCTGGTCGAAGCATACCGGCTGGAGCACATCTGCCGCCCTGATCGTCGATGAAGATCTTAAGTGTGCCCGCAAGTACGGTGTATGTCTCCATGCTTACGAGGTGCTTGTGACGGTCTTGGCCAGCTCCTTCGGTAAACGTGGCAATCTCAGTCCCACCGTCGCCGGTGACGAGCACAGGGGTAAATCCGCTACTGGGTTCAGGCACCCATTCGGGATCGACAATTGGCCTCTCTCTTTTTGGCCACAACTCCTTGACGACGTGTTTCCTGCCATTATTCTCTGATTCTGGGAGCGTGAGTTTCCAGTCGCTCTGGACGGCGCGTTTTCTCAGAATTACATGGCTGATCGTGCTACTCATCCTTATCCTCCTTGCGGCAGCTCTTCCCTGAGCTGTCGAGGAAAGCTTTGAGCGGTAGCATAGCACGACGCGGCAGGACGACTCCCGTCTGTAACTGAGACATCTGCGGCATCGAACGGCGCGCGGAGGCGGTGAGCGGCGGTCCACACACAAAGATTCCCCTACTCGGAGCGTCCCCCGCCTTACCCCTCGATGCTGAGTTCCGCCCAGCCTGGTAGCGTAGCCGGCTTGTTGTTCAAGAACACGATGCGGCGGGTCTTGGGGAAGGGCAGGTTCGACGCCAGCGCGCGGTTGTAGAAGCCGAATTGCTCCAGGATCTGGCGGTAGTCCGGGTTGGTGGCGTCCAGCCAGGAGCTCTTGGCGGGAAGACCGGCGCCCCATCCCAGCGAAAGGAGACAAGAGCCTCTCTGGCGGGCGCCGCCGAGCCACTGCTCCAGCTCGTCCAGACTCCGGTCGAGCAGGCCCAGGCCGGCCCAGGAGGCGTATTGGCGCTGCAGCGCCAGCAGGCCCGCGGCGTAGACGTTGACGGCTTCGAAGATTTTGGCGCGGTTGAAGGTCTCGGGCCAGCGGATCGAGCGGCGCACTTCGGGTTGCTGGAAGAAGGTCTTCTCGTTCCAGTCGCCCTCGAAGGTGGTGCCGGGAACGGCCATTTCGGCGAAGGTCGGAGTGCTCTCTTCGGGACGGGCGCCGTCCACCGCGCCGCGCGGGCTTTGCTTCCAGCCGAGCGCCAAGGCGCCGCCGCCGCGCGGCTGGAGCGTGGAGGTGCGCAGCAGGTAGATCTGGAAGCGCGAAGTCGCGATGGGCGCGGAATCTCCAGCACTGATGAAGCGCATGCGGTTGGAGCCGGCGGGGCCGAGTGCCTGCTCTTCCACCATTTCGGCGGGACGGCGCGGGACGCGTTCCTTCACACGGGCCAGCGTGTCCTGCAACATGCCGTCGCGCCAGTGCGCGAACAGCATGCCGGTGCGCAACGCGCCCTTGATGGCGGTAGCGGGCAGATACGGCCCGGCGGCGCCGGTGGCAAAGGTGGGGATGTGCAGGCTCTCGCCGGCGGCGCGGTTCCAATAGGTGGAATAGGCGGCGTTCTCGAAGGGAATGCGGCGGCCGGCGTAATTCTGGGCGAAGCCGCCCCAGGAGGCGAAATCGAGCTTCTCGGCGTTCTTGAGCTGCGCGAGATAGCTGTCCAGGCGCGGGCCCTTGGCGAGGATCCGGAAAATGCGCCACTGGTCCAGCACGTTGACCTGGTCTTTCCAGACCATGTAGTCGATGGGGCACAGCTTGCGGCCGTCGCCGACCAGCAGCGGAGTCAGACATTTGAGGCGGTAGCGCATCAACTCACCTCGCTAGGGCCGGGCAGGGGAGGAGCGCCAGGCAACGGTACGGAAAGCGCGAATCCGGCGCGGAACACCGGGTGGGCGAAGCCGTCGGGAGCCACGTCGGCGGCCGACCCGCGCGGCGGGGCCGCGGCGCACAGCACCGATCCTTCCGCCACCATCTGGACTTCCTTCTTGAGCTCGCCGGAGCCAGCCGGGCTGTCCACGCGGCCGCAACGGGCCAACACGACATAGTTCCCGCGACGCCAGTCCACGGAATCGTCCGGCGCCGGGGTGAACAGAGAGAGCAGCCAGTGGGTCTGAACGGCAGGGGCCGGGGGCCGGGGGCCGGGGGCCGGGGGCAGAACGGGGGCCGGGGGCCAGGGGCCGGGGGCCAAGACGGGGGCCGGGGGCCAGGGGCCAGGGGCCGGGGGAGCGGTCTCTACCACGGGTTCGGCGGCAATCGGGATTTCGGGTTCAGATGGCGCCGACTCGATAACAGGCGGCTCGTCCGGGGCTGGCGGAGCAAGCTCCGCAACGGGTTCGGCAGCACTCGGGACTTCGGGTTCGGCCGGTGCCGGCTCGACAACAGGCGGCTCGTCCGCGGCCGGCGGGACAGGCTCCGCAATGGGTTCGGCGACAATCGGCGCTTCGGCTTCGGTCGCTGCCGGCTCCGTAACAAGCGGCCCAACCGCAGCCGGCGGGACAGGCTCCGCAACGGGTTCAGCGGCAATCGGCGCTTCGGCTTCGGCCGCTGCCGGCTCCGTAACAAGCGGCTTGTCCGCGGCCGGCGGGACAGGCTCCGCAACGGGTGTGGTGGCAATCGGCGCTTCGGCTTCGGCCAGTACCGGCTCGGCAACCGGCGGCTGCTCGAGGGCAAGGAGTGCGGGATCCGCGCGGACTTCGGCCGTAATCGGACCTTCAGGTTCGGGCGGCGCCGGCTCGGCGACGGTTGGTTCGGCAACCAGCGGTTCGGGGGCGGCCTTTCGCGGGGCGGCCCCCAGGACCAGTTCCGGCAGCGTGCCTTCGATAAACTCGGGTGGCTCGGAGCGTCCCCAGCCGCGTGAGCGCTCGCCGCCGAAACCAGTGTCGGCCAGGAGGCGAAAGGCGGCTTTAATGGGCCCCAGCCAGCGGCTGTGCGCGGCTTCGTCCTGGAAGGAAACGATGGTCCAGAGGCCCGCGCCGGGGCGGAATTCGATGCAGGCGGTGGAGTGGCGCTCGACGGCGCCGGTGAGGCGATCGACCGCGGCGCTCCAGCGGACGCCGGTGCGGAACGGGCCGGGACTCCCGGCCGGCACCAGACATTGGCTGGCGCCATCCAGGCTCCATTGGTTCCCATCCAGCGCCTCGCCCGCGAGCATCGCCTGCACCACGCTTTTCGGTATAAAGCGGGCGCTCTTCCAGCGCACGCGCGCCGACATCAGCGCGGGAGAAGTGGGCGGCCAGACGGTGCGCGGCGGAACTACAAAATCGATTTCGTCGAGAAACGGGAAACAGGAGCTGAAGGAAACCGCGGGCACGCCGCTGTGGGCGGTCGCGCGGACACGGGCTGTCGCGTCCAGCCACTCGTCGAGCGAGCCCAGGCGCGCCATGGCCGAAGCCACCGCCGAGTAGAGCGAGTCGCTGTGATAGATTACGTCCACGCGGTTGCGCGCACCCGAATCGGTTCCGATGCGCCAGGGGCCGGCGGGACGGAGTTTGACGACCAGTCCCGGGTTCATTACTCCTCGCGCAGAAATGAGAAGGCGGAATCGGCCACGGCGGCCTGGATGACGGCCAGGGTGGCGCCCGCGCCGATTTCCTTTTCGGGGGCGCCCGACGCGTAGTAGTTCTTGCCGCGCCAGACCAGCCGCAGGTTGGAGAAACTCACCCGCCCGCTGCCGCGAGCGCCGCCGCCGCCCAGGGCGTCGTCTTCCAGCAGCCGCAAGCCTTCGAGCACGCGCAGGAACAAGGGCGCGTCCTCTTCGCAAAGCACGTCCATCACCAGGCGCGTCTTGAAGCGGGCGCCCGAGGGGACGCGCTCGAGGGTGCGCGGGTTGGCCTGCGAGGTGATGCGGTCGATGGCGTTCTCGCTCTTCACTTCGGTGAGCTCGTCGTCCAGGTTCTCGCGCATCTGCGCCGTGATGCTCTCGGGGTCGAGCGGCGCGTCGAACACCGCGAGGCGCGCCGGCGTGGCCTGGGTGGTCTCGAGCGTCTCGCCCTGCACGCGCTCCATGCGGCCCGGATTGCGGCCGAACAGGAGGCAGATTTCGTCGTCGGGACGGTCGCTCTGGTGGATGCGCACTTCCTGCCCTTTGCGGCGCGAAAGATACACCAGCTCGGCGGGCACGGCCAGGCCGGAGGTCTGCTCGAGCAGCGAGCGGATTTTGCCGCGCAGGGAGCTGCCCGGCACGTAGGGCCGGCCGAACGCGTCCTTGACCACGGGGTTATCGGATCCGCCGATCTCCAGCGATCCCTTGCCTGCGCCGACGTGCAGGCCGGTTTCGCAGCGCATTTCGCCTTCGAGAATCAGCTTGCCGATGAGTTTCAACTCGGTTTGGGTGGTATGTGCGCTCATGCTTTACTCGTTGTAGGCCACGATGGCCTCGAAAAGGTCCTTGAAGCGTTCGTAACCGCGGATATCGTTCCGGCGCGTCACCTGGAGCAGCAGTTTTTCGAGCTGATCGAGGCTGCGCAAACCGTGGCGCGCAATGGTGTAGGCCAGGCGCGCGCGCAGCATGACGAACTCGTGCTGGCGCTCGCCTTCGGGGGTGCGTATGGCGCGGCGCACGGCGCTGTAGAGGCGCCGCAACTGGCTCTTAGTGCCGGAATCCATGTCGCGCATGCGGCTGACAATGGCATGCGCCTGGTTGTCCAGGTAGAGGCTGTCGCCGATCAGCTTCTCGAGCTCGATTTCGGGCGGTCCTTCCATGCGGCCGCGGTCGAAGCCGCGGCGGTCGCCACGCTCGCCGCGCTCGCCGCCGGAGCGGTCGCCGCCGGGACGGTCGCCGCCGGGACGGTCGCCGCGCGGTCCACCGGGCCCATGAGGCGCCCCCTGCGGGCCGCGGCCTTCCCGCGGAGGACGGGTTTCCTTCTTTTGCTCCTGCTCTTGTGGCATGTGCTAAACCTCTGTCACCAATCTGGCCCACTCGAGGGCCACCAGGCCCGCGGGCCGCAGCTTCACTTCGGCCGATCTGCGTCCCACCATCTCGGTGATCAAGTGGGTGCGCAGCTTCTGAAATTCGCGATCGCGCGTGCCGCTCAGAATCCGGTTGAAACGGCGCTGGAAGCGCCATGTGCGCTGGAGGTCTCCGACGCCCTCGCCGTAGGCTTCCCTCCGGTAAAAGCTGCGCAACTGGTACAGGAACTGCCGCGACATGCGGAAATCGTGGACCAGGCGCGTCACCGTGTCCTTGAGCTCCGCCGCGTCCGCCAGACGCCGCCATTCCAAGATGCGGCCCAGCAGGTAGATGCAGTCCTTGTCGGCGGATTTCGCCAGGTCCAAGTTGCGGCCGGCCTCCTGGTATACCGAAGCCAGCGGATGGTAGGTCTCCGGAGCCAGCGCGATGGCCATGGAAATGGTCTTGCCCTCGGCGCCCGGATAGTCCTTCAGATTCTCTTCCGTAAAGCGGTGGAACAGCCGCTGCATCTCGCGCGCCAGAGCGATCAGCGCGTCCCAGGAGCCGTACACCGCGAAATCGTCGCCGCCGGAATAGATGATGCCGACCTTGCGCCAGAACTCCGGAAGCGAGCACAGCACTTCGAGCTCGCCGGCGAAGAACTGCTTGTAGAGCACCGAGAGCGGCACGTGTTCTTCAATGCTGTGTACCCGGCGCAGGCGCAGGCCGAAGTTATCGACGTCGCCGCGCAGCACGCCCCAGATGGAGCGGCCTTGCGCGCGGCGGGCCAGGGTTTGCACCGGCGCCGCCGACTTGCCGTCGTCGGAGGGCGCCGCATGGCGCGCCAGCATGATGCCATCCGGCGAAAGGTTGGACGTGAGGTTCCACGCATGCTTGCCTTCGCCCGCCGTTACCTTGCCGGGAGCTTCCGGCGACCAGGCCACGCGCGACGCCTCGCGCAGTTTGGCGCCCAGCTCCTTCGCAAAATAGGCATCGGCCGAGGAATCCATCGCGCGCACGCGCGGCTGGAAAACTTCCGGACCGGCATGGGCCAGCGGGGCGTTGCGCTTGCCCAGCAGCTCGTCGTTCAAGCGTTTGCGGATGACGGCCCAATCGCCCAGGTTGTCGGTGATGCCCCAAATGAGTCTGACGATGCCGCCGCTAAGCTCGGAAATCTGGCGCGCCGCGGCTGCCAGGAAGCTCTCGGCGGCCTCGCGCACCTCGCCGGGCAGCACCAGCAGGAACTGGCCGCCGCCGCTCGAGCCAAGCAGGATGCGCGCCAGCCCCAGCTCCGCCAGCAGCGCCCGTGGCAGTACTTCGCCGAGCAAAGTAATCCACTGCGACCTGCCGGCGAGAAGATCTTCGCCGGCCGCGCGCGCGGCACGTCCTTCGGCGGGACCGGCTAGAAGGAATTCTTCCGTCCCCAGAATTTTGCCTTGCAGCAGGATCTGTTCGGGCATCGAACCAGACAAGCCTTGAGAAACCTAACTTTAGCACAGAATCTTGAGAATATCGGGGGGGCCCGCCAACCGTATTCCATATGGGAAGCGCGCCAACGTCAGCCGGCCTTTCTCACGGCCACATGCCTCCGCCATCCGAATGCTCCGCGAAAGCCGGAGGCCCGGCGAATGTGTCCCCAGGCGCGCGCGAACCCTCGCCGAGCATTGGGGGTGCCCTGTGGGCCGCGCACCGCCGCGTGGACGCATCCGTCAGTCCCCGCCTTTTCGCCCGCCGAGTCTTCGCCCCTCGGCTTCCCGCCCGCTGCCTTCCCGCTCCTCTCCGGAAAGTCCCGGTCTTAGTGTGTGAGAAATGCCGGTTAGCGGCGGTTGTGCTGATTGCCGCGGGCTTGGCCCAGTGGGCGCCCCAGGCCCTGGGCTACGGCCAGACGCGTCCGGCCGCGCCGCACCAACGGGAGGCCGCGCCGAAATCCGCATCCCCTCAGCCGGCCCGGCCCGCCACCTCCGACGCGCGGCTGGAGGCAGCCATTCGCGCCAAGTTCGCCAAGTCCAAGATCGACGCCGACAAGTTCCAGGTGCACGTGCAGGGCGGGGTAGCCACCATCGAAGGCCGCACCGGCGTGATGCAGCATAAAGGCGTGGCCACGCGCCTGGCGAAGAGCGGCGGCGCGGCCGCCGTGAACAACCACATCCAGATCGACGATGCGGCCAGGGAAAAAGCCGCGGCCAACCTCGCCAAGGGACGGCGGCGCGCGCAGATCAAGCGCGGCGACGCGCGCTCGGATTCCAGCCAGCCGGGCCGCTGACCGAGTTCGATCTCGGCGCGGAGGCCCTCTTCGCGTTCTTTCTCGCGTCCTTCACGGTTCCGCGTCGAAAGAAATCCTCGCGACCATCGCGTGATAGACTGATGGAAAAGTCGATTCTTGCCATGAAAGTTCCAATCGTTCTCTTCTTTGCCTGCTTCAGCGCTGCCTGGGCGCAGACTGCTCCGGCGCCGGCCGCCGCTCCTCAGATGCCCGACGTCCCCGACCAGGCCACCATCGCCGTGTTCGACGATGGCGTGAAGTTCACCATGGGGGACTTCAAGAAGATCTTCGCCATCCTGCCGCCCGACAACCAGCCCATGGCGCTGCGCGACCGCAAGACCTTCTTACAGCAGTGGGCGTTCATGCGGAAGCTCGCCCAAATGGCGGAAAAGCAGAAGCTCGAGATGGAAAGCCCCGCCAGGGAGCAACTGGAGTACTCCCGCCTGATGGTCCTGAGCCAGGCCAAGCTGGGCGACGCCCTGAATTCGATCGCCGTGGAGCCGGCGGAGATCGTCAAGTTCTACGACACCGACAAGGACCGCTTCAAGGAGATCCGGGTCAAGGCCATCTACGTGTCCTTCGGCCAAAGCGGGAAATCGACCACCGAGGATGAGGCCAAGGCCAAGGCCACCAAGCTGCTCGCCGCCATCCGCGGCGGCGCGGATTTCGTGAAGCTGGTGAAAGAGAACTCGGACGACGAGACCTCCAAGGCCAAGGACGGCGATTTCGCCACCTTGCGCCGCAACGACAACATCCCCGATGCCATCCGCGCGGCGGTGTTTTCCCTGAAACAGGGCGAAGTCACCGAGCCCGTGCGGCAACCCAACGGGTTCTACCTCCTACGCGCCGAAGAGGTGCGTTACCGCCCGCTCTCGCAGGTTCGCGACGAGATCTTCACGGAGCTGAAACAGCGGCACTACAGCCAGTGGCTGGAACAGACCAACAAAGAAACCAAAGTGGAATTCACCAACCCGGCCTTCCTGGCCGACCGGGCAGCCCCCGCCAAGTAGGGGCCGGGCATGCCCGGCCCCGGGTGCGGGCATGCCCGCACCCTACTGGATGGCGACTTGAATGGGAATGACCTGGTTGGTCTGCTCCACCTGAATGCTCAGGACGCCGGATTTGGCGTCGTCGCCGGCCCGGACCGTCAGCACGGCCTTCTCCCCCGTGTTCAGCACCGTGCGGTCGAGCTTCACCTCCACGCCGGGTACCGATCCCGTCAGGGAAATGCTCATGGCTCCCGGAGCGCTGTTGGTAATGGTCACGTGCCCGGATTCGCCGGGCTTCAAGGCGACCGACTCCTTGTCCGCCTTCACCTGCTTGTAGATGAAGTCGGGGACCGTGGTGGGAATCGCGGGAATGCTCTTGGTGGCGGATGCGGGTCCTTGGGCGGGGCCGGGATTGGCCGTGCCGAAGGGGGTCGCGCGCAAGGCCGCCGGGTCCACGTACCAATACCAGATGCCATCCACCAGCTTCCAGGTGCTGGGCATCGGAATCTTGATGGGTTTACCCAGGAAGCCGGGCAGCATGATGAACTGCTCGCACAGCACCGTCGCTTTGGCGCGCGTGAAATTGTCGGAATAGTCGATACGTCCGATTTCGAAGCTGACGTACTTGGTCTTGGAGCTGCTGTAGTAGAGGTCCTGGGTATCTTCGGCGACCAGGGCTTCGGCCTTGCGGAATTCGCCCTTCACGTGAAAATCGTAGAACTCGGCGATGCGCGCGCGCAGCGCCTTGTCCACATCCGCGGGCGGCTTATTAAAGGCATCGCCGGCGTCTTGCGCGTACGAACCTGTTACGAGAATGCCAAGCAAGATGAAACGGAACATCACCTTCATTATAAGAGCTTTCAGCTTTCAGCTAAACCCCCTCGGCGGCTCTGTTGTTTTAGCCGATAGCCGACCGCCGACCGCTGATCGCTTCTGGCTTTGCGGCCGATAAGAGGATAGGATAAGAACGGTATTCCCCTATGCCGGCAACGGTGGTCCCCATCGACGCGCGCCGTCCGGGCACCTACGTGCTCCTGGAGGCCGCTTTGCCGGGACGCCCGCCGCTCCCTATCGGCGTCCTGTTGATCGACCCTCGAACCGACCGCGGCTGGGTGCGCGTGCGCGCCGGCTACGAGGGCCTGGCGGATTCCGAGGATGCCGAAGTCCTGGAAGCGCTCGAAGACGATATCCGCCGCAAGGTGTCCGAGACCGGCGCCGAGGCCTACCTGCGGGCGCTCGAGGATTCTCTTTCGAACGTGGTCGGCGTCGGCCAGCGGCAAACCGTGGCGGTGGACGCTTTTTCGCGGGTGCTCGACCGCCTCTACGACGAACACGTGGAAAAGCTCGCCGTCCAGCCGTTCCGCACGCATGTGCCGCTCTACAGCCTGCGCGCGGCCGCCGGCGGGCTGGGCGAAGAAATGCCATCCGAGGCGGAAGACTGGGTGCGCGCGCCCCAAGGCCTGCGGCTCGACCCGTACCTGTTCGTGGCGCACGTGGTGGGCAACTCCATGGAGCCGCGCATTCCCGATGGCAGCCTCAACCTGTTCCGCTTTCATCCCGCCGGCTCGCGGCAGAACAAGATCCTGCTCATCCAGCGTTTCGGCGCAATGGATGAGACCGCCCGTTACACCGTCAAGAAGTACACCAGCCGCAAGGCGTTCACTGGCGAAGACCAGTGGCATCACGAACAAATCCGGCTGGAGCCGCTCAATCCCGATCACCAGGCCTGGGACGTGGAACCCGAGGATTTCGCGGTAGTCGCCGAATGGATTTGCGTCGTCGAGTGAAGCCGCCGCTTTCCCGCCTGCTGCTGGCCTGGTACCGCGGCGGCCATCGCGATCTCCCCTGGCGGCGCGTCTCCGATCCCTACCGCATCTGGGTCTCCGAGGTCATGCTCCAGCAGACCCGCGCGCGGGCGGCCATCCCTTATTACGAGCGCTTCCTCGAGCGGTTTCCCGCGGTCGAAGCCCTGGCCTCGGCCGCCGAAGAGGAGGCGCTCACCCTGTGGAGCGGCCTGGGCTACTACTCGCGCGCCCGCAATCTGTTGCGCGCCGCGCGGCAGGTGGTGGCCGCGGGAGGGTTCCCGCGCGACTACGACGCCATCCGCGCGCTCCCCGGCGTGGGCGATTACACCGCCGCGGCCATATCGAGCATGGCGTTTCAACTGCCCTATGCCGTGGTGGATGGCAACGTGATGCGGGTGGTGGCGCGCGTGGAAAACGATGCCGCCGATATCGCTGCGCCGCGCACCCGCGAGCGCTTCCTCGTGGTGGCGCAGAGCTGGCTCGACCCGCGCCACCCCGGGCTTTTCAACCAGGCCCTCATGGAACTCGGCGCCACCGTCTGCCTGTTCTGCCAGCCGCGGTGCCCGGTCTGCCCCATCTCCTCGCTCTGCCGCGCGCGGGAAAGCGGCACCGTCCTGGAATTGCCCGTCAAGCTCCGCAAGACCACGCCGGTGCGTATCGCAGGCACCCTTCTGGTGGCGCGCAAAGGCCGGCGTGTCCTTCTCAGGCAAAGGGAGGCCGGCGCGCGCCGCATGGCCGGTTTCTGGGACCTGCCCGCGCCCGAAGACCTGCCCGGCGCGCGGACCGGCGCCCGCCTGGGCGAATTCCGCCATACCATCACGCATCACCACTACACCTTCACCGTGCTGGCCGCCACCCTACCCACGGGTCCGGCCGGCCCCCGGTTTCGATGGTTCGCCCCGGAGGCGCTTGCCGGGATTCCTCTCAGCACCACCGCTCGAAAAGCGCTGAAGCTGGCCGGGCAGACCGTCGCTTTTTTGGGTCTGCCAAGGCCCGCCAAACCAAGGCGTTGACAGACGACACAAACCGATCGTCTGTCCTACCGGGTTACCATGGCTCCGTGGAGCAATTCGCGCTCGCATTCGATCTGACGCCGCCGCGCCGCATCTATTCCGTCGGCGAATTGAATTCAGCCATCCGCGCGGCGCTGGATGCGGAATTCCGGGACGTGTGGGTCTCGGGTGAGATCTCCGGCTTGAAGCTGGCCGCGAGCGGCCACTACTACTTCACCCTCAAAGAGCGCGAATCGCAGGTGAAGTGCGTGGCCTTCCGCTCCGCGCACCGCTATTGGAAATTCAAACCCCAGGACGGCCTGGCGGTGCTGGCGCGCGGCCGCATCGATGTCTACGAAGCCCGCGGCGAATATCAGTTGCTGGTGGAGGCGCTCGAGCCGCAAGGCGTGGGCGCGCTGCAACTGGCTTTCGAGCAGCTCAAGCGGAAGCTGGCCGCCGAGGGCCTGTTCGCGCCCGAGCGCAAACGCCCGCTGCCGCGCTTTCCGCGGCGCATCGGAATTGTCACCTCGCCGCGCGGCGCGGCCATTGCCGACCTCATTCAGATTCTCTCGCGCCGCTTCCCGGGGCTGCACATCCGTCTCTACCCCGCGCTGGTACAGGGTGAGGGTTCGGTGGAGGAGGTTTGCCGCGGCATCCAGTTCTTCAGCGAGTCCAGGTGGCCGGACGTCTTGATTGTGGGCCGCGGCGGCGGATCGCTCGAAGACTTGTGGACCTTCAACGAAGAGGCCGTGGCGCGGGCCATCGCCGCCTGTTCCGTGCCCGTGGTCTCGGCCGTGGGACACGAAACCGACGTCACCATCGCGGATTTTGTGGCCGACCTGCGCGCGCCCACGCCTTCGGCCGCCGCCGAAATGGTGGTCCGCACGCGCGACGAGCTGCTCGACCGCGTTACCGCCGCGCGCGCCAAGACCGCGCAAGCCATGCGCTATCGCCTGGCCATGCTGGAGCGCCGCTTACGCCAGCAGGGCATCGAGCGAGCCATGAGCGCGCTCCACCGCCGGGTGGGCCGCGGCCTGCAAAGCGTCGACGACCGGGAATACCGCATGCGCGAGCGCATCCGCGCGGCGCTCGATGCGCGCGGGCGGGCCCGCCGCTCGCTGGAAGCGCGTCTGCAAGGTTGCGACGTCCGCCTGCGGCTGGCGCGCAGCCGTGGCGCGCTCGACCGCCTGTCGGGCCAGCTCTCGTCGCTCAGCCCGCTGCGGATTCTGGAGCGCGGCTACGCCATCGTCTCTGGCGCGGATGGCATTGTGAAGGACGCCGCCGCCGCGCCGCCCGATTCCGCCATCCACGTGCGCCTGGCCAAGGGCGAACTGGATGCCGTGGTGCGGCGGTCCGCTTCGTAGGGGGCCTACGCGTACTTGAGGCCCAGTCCGTCCATGATCCCCTTCATGTAGCCGAATGCCAGCACCTTGCCGCCGATGGTGTATCCGGAGGCCCGGCCGTTCTGCGCTTCGCCGGCCAGCGCCGGTGCATGATCCGGGCGGATGGGGCCCACGAAACCGGCCTTGCTGTACACCTCGAGCATCCGCACCATGTCGGTGGGGCCGTTGTCGTGGAACGTCTCGTGGAAGTGGCTGGTGTCGCCCTCCACGTCGCGGTAGTGCACGAAGAAGACCTTGTTGCGGTTGCACCAGTCCCTGGCCAGGGTATAGATGTCCTCTTTCATCAAGACGAAGTTGGCCTGGCAAAACGTGATCCCGTTGTACGGGCTGGGGACCATGGCCATGACGCGCTCGTAGGCCTTCCGGCTGGTGACGATGCGGGCGATGCCGCGCAGGGGGCTGATGGGCGGATCGTCCGGATGGAGCGCCATCTTGACCTTGAATTTGTCCGCCACTGGTATGACCGCTTTGAGGAAGTACTCGCAGTTCCGCCACATCTTCTCCTCGCTCACTTCGCCCCAGCGGGTGGGTCCCTGGGCCTTGGCGGCCGCCAGGTCGAATTCGCTGGTCAGGGCGCCGCCGCGCTCCTTGACGTCCTGCCTGGTGCGCGTCCAGCCCAGCCCGGCCATGAAGTTGTAGCAGATCATGTTGACGCCGATCTTGCTCAAGGCTTCAATTGCCCACTTGGTGTTCTCGATTTCCTCGTCGCGGCCCGGCGTCCCCAGCTTGATGTTCTCGAAGGGCACCGGGTGGCCTTCCACTCCGGCGATCCGCATGCCCACGGCGGCGAACCCGTCCTTTTGCTTTTGCAGGGTCTCCAGGTACTGTTCCTTGCGAACGCGGCCCAAACCGCCTCCCGCGATTACCCAGTTGACGCCCACCTGTTTGCTGATGGTCACATCGTTGCTCTCCGGGTTGCCGAGCAATTCCGTGAAATAGAAACAGCCCTTGTTGTTGGACTTCCTGGTGGTCTTCGCAGGCGCCGTCGGCGCCGTGCCCGCACCGGCCAGTGTGGCAACCGACCCTTGAATCATCTTGCGGCGGGAAAAATCCATGCACATCACCTCACGTAGATGCTACCATCGCGCTCACATGCGCAGCCGCGGCGGAGGCCAGCCCATCCAGGTGGTAGCCGCCTTCGAGCACCGAGACCACGCGCCCGCCGGCGTGGCGTGCGGCAGTCGCTCGAGCAGCCCCGCCTGCCGCAAACCCCGCATCACGGCATCGAACCGCTCCAGCCGTTCCGGATGTTCGCGCCCCGCCAGGTGCTCGCGGAAAATCGGATCGGCCAGCAGCGCGGTAGCAGGTGCCACGAGGAACAATATAGCAGGCGCGTCAGCCGGGCGGCTCCACGCCAGAAACTGTGCCCTGCCTGTGGGAACGGTCCACTTAGCGATGTGACCCCGCCGCCACCCAACCTGAGGTTGCGGCTCCCCCGCCACCATCAGCCATGGCGCCCGGCCGATCCGCTCAGTGAAGCCTCGCCGAATTAGCCTCGCTACTGCGGACGGCGTTTGAGTGTTCCGGACGAGTTGCCGGGACTGGCGCGATGTCGTCGTTCTGGAGGCGTGGCGATGCTCCTCAAATGCTCCACAAAGTCAAGGTCCTTCTGGATGCCCTCGATCAGCGCAGGGTCTGTTGTCAGTGGAATGGCACGGCGCAGATTTTGCTCGGCCGACCTGAGGAATCGCCTGCAATCCCCCCAAGCTCGTTGCCTGGTCTGAAGAGGCAGATCCTTCCGCTTGCCGGTCTGAGTACAATGCTTTGCCTGTCCGATGAAAGCATTTCCTCGTATTCGCAGAATTGATGCGTTGTCCTTCAAGTCGGGATGTTCCTCCATTTGCGTATGGAGGAACTTGAGCACGGCTGAATCGTCGCCGGCCCTACTCAACCCAATGGCGACTTGACGAACCTCCCGCTCGGCGATGCGCCCCTTGGACGCCTCGACGTACAGTCCCTTCGCAAAGGAAAGGTCTTCGCGAGACGGCGTATCCGCGAGGGTTAGCACGTCCGCCAGTTGGGTAAGGACCAATGGCGGAAGACTGTTAACCTGACCTTCGTGTTTGGCTAGGAATTCACGTACAGGACCCGCCGAATTAAGTGCCCGCTGCACTTCGGCGAATAACTGAATCGTGCGTAGGTTCATCGAGTCTTGTGCGAGCAGGCCGAGAACGGCTTTCTGCGCACGCTCAAATTCGCCCAATGAGATCGCTTCCTCTATGGAGCGATGTTTCCGTGCCAGGGCGTGCCGTGGATGTGCGGGGAGTATGCAGACAACTCGCACCTCATTCACCTGGAATTGAGGAGGAGGACAGCCTTCCTCCCGCATGGAACGCAAGATGGTTGGAATGCCTTGTCCCTCAGCCTGAGCCAACTGAAGCCGGCTGAGGAACCACGCAAGGCTTTGATTCCTCCACTTTGCCGGTGCGCGTCCCTGCCGGAGCTCTTCGACGGAAATGCCAGTCGGCACGGAACCCGGCGACAGAACCTCGACACGATCGGAGAACACGGTTATTCGTGCCGGCTCGACGATCTCGTAATCTCGGTGGGCCAGGGCATTGATCGTTGCTTCATGCAGCGCCTGCGGTGGATACTTCACGGCATTCGGCGCTGCACGATTGGTTTTGTCGAATGCGACATAGGATTGGACATCAAGCAATTCGATCAAACGCCTGGCTTGGTCTATTAAAGTTCCAGCGAGCTCACTACGTTCCGCATGCGGTTCGGAGCGGTCGAGGCCTGGATATACGGAGAAAAGCGAGTAAGCGCCGTTAATATGAGTCTGGACGTTGCGCCCAAACAGAAGCATTGCAAAATTGCGAGGCCTCAGGTTTCCCGTAAGGGCTTCTCGCACGCAAAGAGGCGGAACAAATGGACTCAAGGATTTACTGTCGGACAGATATTCATCGATTCCTCGGTCCGGATGAAACACGCCCATCCGCTGGAGGGCATCCCGAAGTGCCAGCAAGTCGAGATCATTGACCGTCGCTGTGGCACAAACACGCCTATCCCACTCCTCCTGCACTCCTTTTCGAACCAGAAGCTCTCGAAGAATGCCATTTCTTGCTTCTCGAGTTTCTCGACTAATCCGGACATAATATCTGCCTGCTTCCTCCGGTCGGCGAAATAGATGCGCTGTACGGGTTGCCGGCATGATGAACACCAGCACGCGCCGATCCGGGCTGTTCGTGGGTATTTCTTCGACGAGTGGAACGATTGATGGCGATACGCGATCTCTACAGGCGGTCAGAACCTTGCCTTCCACTTCCTTCAGCCTCGTTGCCGACAGGCCGACGATAGCGACTCGAGGAAATCCGTGCTCATCCTTTTCCTCTTTGGCGCCGCAGACCACGTATCCCCCGCCAAGATTAGACCAATCATTGGCAAAGGCCGAGAGGGTCTTCGCAACGTCATCCGGATCGGCAACGTTCTCCTTCCATTCGACTTGATCGCTCTCCCTCACAGAAAGCGTCTTGAGATCAAGCTGTTCCATTTGGGAGTCCACACATCGCAATCTCGATAATGAGGGGCATTTGATTCCTAGTATGGCACTACCTTTTTGATGATGCGTGCCCAGGTAAACCGACGGCACGGTGAGTGCGGGTCGTATCACGGGAACCCTACCCAACGCGCTCAACCTGAGTTGGTTCGCCTTTTGCAACCTGTGCCCCCCCTTTCATACACCCCCCACGCCGAGCAGCGCCGCTACTACCGCGCCATTGAGGAGTTTGAGCGGCTCAAAGCCCTTCCCGGAGAATTGCGAAACAAACCCAATTCCTTCGGAACCCGAACAACTACAACCACTTGCCCGACCGCGAAACGGATCCCGCCACTTGGCCCCGGCCCCCTTCAGCCCCTCCCCGCCGCCAGCAGCGCCGCCAGGGTCCCCTCCGCCGTCGTCCGCCACGAAAACTGCGCGGCGCGTCGCGGCCCGGCTTCCCTCAGCCGCTCCCGCAAAGCCCCGTCGTCGGCGAGCCGCCGCATGGCTTCGGCGATCGCGGCCGTATCCAGCGGGTCGAATTCCAGGGCGGCGCCGCCGGCGATGCTCGAAAGCGGCTCGATTCCCGAACACGCCGTGGGGATGCCGGCGGCCAGCGCCTCCAGCAGCGGCAGCCCAAAGCCCTCGAACCGCGACGGGTACAGAAACGCCCAGGCGCGCGCGAAGAGCTCGTGCAAATCCTCGCGCGGGATCCAGCCGGGGAACTCCACGGCGTCCCGCAGGCCGAGCGAATCGCGCAAATCGTGCAACCGGCCGGTGGAAAAACCGTGCAGCCCGCATACCACCAGGCGAAATTCCGGATGGGTCCGGCGGAAGCCGGCGAAGGCGCGCAGCAGGCCATCCAGGTTCTTGTGAGGATGCAGCGTGGAAACCGTCAGCAGGAACGGTTCCGGATGGCGGCGCCGCGCGATGTCGAAGAACACCGGATCCACGCCCGAAAGCGTCACCCGCACCTTGGATTCGGGAAGGCGGTAATACTTCCGCAGGTCGTCGGCGGTGGCGGCGGAAACCGCCACCAGCAGGCGCGAAACGTGCGCCGACCAGAACAGGAAGAGCTCCCAGAACGGCAGGTCGAACCAGCGGAAATGCTCGGGGTGGCGCTTGTGCTGCAAGTCGTGGAAGACCGTGACCTGGGGGCAGGGGCAGAGAAGCGGCGCGGTGAAACCCGGGTTCAGCATTACGTCCAGCGAATGGCGCACCGCCGCCAGCGGCAGCGCGGCCTGTTCCCAAAGGACGCGCGCCGGACGCGAAACCGCGCGGACCGGCTGCGGAAGGTGGTGGAAGTTGGGTTGCCGCGGGACCAGGTCGGGGCCGGTTTCCCGGTTCGTGAAAATGAAGTACTCGTTGGTGGCATCGATCCCGGCGAGACCGGCCAGCAGCCCCCGCAAGTAAATCTCCGTGCCGCCGACCCCGCCCGGGATCAGGTACAGCGCGTTGACGCCGATGCGCAGCGGGGGCATGTTAGCGACCGGCGCGCAGGCGGGCTTCGGCGATGGCCAGGTCGTGGCGCGCGTCCTCCAGCGTGGGGTCGATGGCCAGCGCGCGCCGGTACTCCTGAATGGCCGCCGGCACCTGGTTGGCATTCAGGTACACCTTGCCCCGGTAGACGTACGTGTCGGGGAAGCTCGGGTCGGCCTTCTCGGCCGTTGCCAACGCCTGCAAGGCTTCCATCCATCGCGATTGCTGGGCATACGCCATGCCGATCTGCGTGTAGATGTGCGCCGTGGGTTGCATCAGGGCCGCCTGCTGGAACTTGGCCAGCGCCTGGTGGAACTGGGCGATGTGGTCGTAGGCCAGGCCCCAGTCCACCAGCAGATCCGGAGAGAGTGGCCCCAGTGCCGCGGCCTTTCGATACTCTTCGATGGCATCGCCGTAGCGGGTCTGCTGGTCGTAGGCGTAGGCAAGCTGGAAATGCGCGCGCCGCTTGTTGGGCGATTTGCGCACGGTGTCTTCCCACAGCGAGACCGGGTCGGCCCACACCGCTGCGCGGGCGCGCGTGGCTCCGGCGGCGGCCAGCGCTACGATCAAACACGCGGCGGCCAGCGTCCGGCGGTCCACCTTCAACCGGCTCAGCACGTCCACCAGGATCAGCAGCAGGCCGAACATGGAGAAGTAGAGGCGGCGCTCGGCGATGGTGTCCTGGATGGGCAGAATCGAGGAGGTCGGCGACATTAGCAGCAGGTACACGAAGTAGCCGTAGGTCGCCAGCGGGAAGCGCCGGCGGTAGTGCCAGGCGGCCGCGGCCAGGGCCAGCAGCGCCAGCAGCCCGAAGATGGCCCCACCGTCCAGAATCGTTTTCGAGATGGGGAAATCCCAGTCGGCCGTCAGATTCACCGGCAGCACGAACATGCCGACATATACGAACAGCGCGCGGCATTGCGTGAAGAAGTACTGATACCAGGTGAATTCCTTGATTCCGAAACCAGCCGTGCCGCCGGTGTCGACCCCCAGAATGAGGTGCCAGAAGAAGGCCACCCCGGCGGCCGCGCCCAGAATCACCGGCAGGTAGAGTTTCCAGTTGCGCCGGATGCCCTGGAAGGAGAAGCCGGGGTTCCACCAATAGTCCGTCAGCAGAAGCAGCCCGGGCAGCACCACGGTGTGCTCTTTGGCCAGCAGGGCCGCGCCGAACAGCGCCAGCACCGCGGCCGCCACGGGCCACGTCACCGCCGGTTGCGGACGATACAGGAACACCGTGAAACACGCGAAGACCAGCAGCACGCTGAGCGCCTCCGAGCGGCCCGCCAGGTAGGCCACCGATTCGGCCTGCACCGGGTGCAGCAGAAACAGCAGGGCCGCGAAGCCGGCCAGCAGATTGCGAAGCCGTGCCTCGGCGCCCGACCATTCCAGCAGCCGCCGCACCATGGGAAACATCAGCAGGCTGGCCAGGCAGTGAATCATGACGTTGAAGACGTGGTACGAGAAAGGGTCTACCGACGAGATGCGCGAGTTGATCCAATAGGTGAACATCAGCACCGGACGGATCTGGCCGATCCAGGCGCTCAGCGGAGCCGCCGCATTCGGCAGCGAGAAGGGCAGAACGTTGTCGTCGAACAGGAACTCGCCGTGCATGGCCGGCGAGTAGGCCCAGAACGCCACCAGGATCGCGCCCAGGACGGCCAGCGCCGAGGGCCACGCGCCGGGGCGCGGCGGGGTGCCCCCTGGGCCCGCCGCCACTACCGTTTTGCGGACTTCAGGCTTCTTGTTTTTCATGGTTCCCGATGCCGCGGAGGTGGTATTCCAGAATGGCGACGCGCTGCGCCAGGGCGATGTTGTCGTCGCGCAAGTGAGAAATGATGACGGAGAAGCGGAAGAACATGATCAATAGCACGCCGCCCCCCAGCAGAAACAGGGTCAGCGGCGTATCCGGCAACCCGATCGCCCTTCTAACCGCGTCCAGCACCGGCCGGGCCCGCGAGAGCACCAGCATGGCGCCGGCGGCAATCAGCCAGCTGATCGAGTATTCGACGCGAATATGCGCGCGCCGCACGGAAATCAGCACGATGACGAGCAGCACAACGCTCAGGCCGGTGGTGACATCCAAGAGGTGGTTCATCTATCCTCCAGTGCCGGAGCCCGGTGGGCGGCGGTGCAGCCGGCTTTCGAATTTCAGTACGTTGACGAATACGCCCATGAGCACGTGGAAGATGTAATAGAGCGATTTGAGGGCGGTGATGGAAGAGCGGCCGGTGGTGCGCGGCAGCATAACGCAGGGCACCTCTTCGAACCGGAACCGGCGGCGCTGCAAGACGACGAGCGCCTCGATCTCCGGGTATTCCAGCGGAAAGGTGCGGCTGAAAACGCTCAGCGCCCTGCGGTTCACGCCCACGAAACCGGAGGTGGGGTCGTGCACCGGCTTGCCCAGAATGGGGCGCAGCACCAGGCGGAAAAAGCGAATGCCGAGCGACCGTACGGCCCCCGTGCGCGATCCGTTGTCGGTCACGAATCGCGAGCCGATCACCATCTCGCAGCCAGACGATTTGAGCTTGTCGAAGATGCGCGGAATGTCGCGCGCGTCGTGCTGCCCGTCGCCGTCCACGCGGATCACGTATTCGAATCCCAGCTCGTAGGCCAGCTTGTACCCGGCCTGCACGCAGCCGCCCAGCCCCAGGTGATGGGGCAGAGCCAGCACTTGGGCCCCGGCCTGGCGGGCGGTGACGATGGTGTCGTCGCCGGAGCAGTCGTCGATCACCACAACCGGGACGCCGGGCACGTGCTGGTGCACCGCGCGCACCACTCCGGCGATGGCGCCTTGTTCGTTAAAGGCCGGCACGATCACCAGCAAGGAACCGGGTTGGGCGCCGGGAGTCACAGCGCGGCTACCCTCCTGGCGCCGATCGAATGGCAGCGGATCAGATGCCGGAAGACGGCCGGGGTAATGCGCGCGCCGGCGCGGATCTCGCGGCGCTGGCGCCACAAGCGGCCCGCGTTGGCCAGCAGCGCGGCGTGCGCCCGGATGATGTACCAGATCATTTTCGGCCCGGCATGTCCTTCCGCCCGGAAACGGGCCGCGCTTCCGCGTCCCTGGAGAATGTACCACGCGTGCCACAGATAGCGCCACTTGGCCACGAACGGCGCCGCCAGCAGCATACCCGCCGGGAAGTTTTTGGCCAGCACCCACAGCCGGTTGCGCTCCACGTAGTAGGCCTTGAGCGGAGAGGCGCGGCCGGCCGTGTGCGAGTAATGGTGCTCCACCACGGCCTCTGGAACATACCGGCATTTCCATCCGGCCCAGCGCGCCCGCAGGCCCAGGTCGGTGTCTTCGCAATACAGGAAGAAGCTCTCGTCGAAGCCCCCCAACTCCTCCAGCATGGCGCGCCGGTAGAGCGCCGCCGACGCGCTGGGGAAGAGCACTTCCTCCGCCACGGGGAAGTCCTCCGGCGGTTTTCCGTGGCCGCGCTGTCTGCTGCTGCCATCGCGCGCCACCAGCATGCCGGCGGAATCCAGGCAATCCTCGCCGAACAGGCGCACCTGCGAAGCGCACATGCCGGCCTCGGGATGCCGCTCCATCTCCGCGGCCAGCGCCTCGAGCCAGCCCGGATGCGCCACCGCGTCGTCGTTCAAGGTCGCCACCGAGGGGGCGGCGGAGGCGCGCCAACCCTGGTTCACGGCCCCGCCGAAGCCCGCGTTTACACGGTTCTCGATCACCCGCGCGCCCGGTGCCAGACCTCTGCGCCTCACCAGACCTTCGCCGCTGTTATCCACGACGATCACTTCAAAATCGCGCCGTGTCTGCCGCTCGAGGGATGCGATGCAGTCCGAGAGCCTCGAATCCGCGGCCAGGGTGGGGATCACCACCGATACAAGGAGGTCGGGCAAACCACGATTCTACCGTGATACGATGCCGCGCAAGGTGGGGCGGACGCCCTGGTCCGCACCGGACCCTCTGGCCCGGCTCTTCCCGCGGTCGGGCAGGTCGACCAGGGGGTCGACCGCGGACCAGGGGGTCCGCCCCACGAAATCGTCGCAGACTGCGGAGGTTTGAGAGTGCCGTAGTACCGGCCACTCCTGAGCCTTCTCTTACAATAAGAGTGGCATGCCACTTCCGGCGACCCTGCGCGCCCTCCAATACCGCAATTACCGGCTCTTCTTTGCCGGCCAGATTATCTCCCTCATCGGCACCTGGATGCAGAATGTGGCGCAAGCGTGGCTGGTGTACCGGATCACGGGATCGCCGGTGCTGTTGGGGGCGGCCGGGTTTTCGGCGCAGATCCCGGTGTTCCTGCTGGCTCCCGTGGGAGGCGTGGTGGCCGACCGCTACAGCCGCCACCGCCTGGTGATCGCCACCCAGACGGCCTCCATGCTGCTGGCTTTCGCGCTGGCGGCGCTCACCCTTTCGGGCACCGTGCGCGTCTGGCACATCTTCGTGCTTTCGGCCTTGCTCGGGGTGGTGAACTCCTTCGATATTCCCGCGCGCCAGGCGTTCATCGTGGGCCTGGTCGCCAAGCCCGACCTCATCAACGCCATCGCCCTGAACTCCTCCATGTTCAATGCCTCGCGCGTGTTGGGGCCGGCCATTGCGGGTGTCCTGGTGGCCGGCATTGGCGAAGGCTGGTGCTTCTTCGCCAACGGCGCCAGCTACATCGCGGTCATCGCCGGGCTGTTGCTGATGAACGTTCCGCCGCATCGGCCGGCGGCGCAGCCCGGCTCGCCCCTGTCGCGCATGTTGGAGGGGTTCCGCTTCGTGATTCAGAACCCGCCCATCCACGCCTTGCTGGCGCTGCTGGGCGTGGTGAGCCTCACGGGAATGCCCTACGCCGTGCTCATGCCGATTTTCGCCGACCGCATCCTGCACGGCGGTGCCAGGGCCCTGGGTCTGTTGATGGGCTCGACCGGGATCGGCGCGCTGGCGGCGGCTCTCATGCTGGCCAGCCGCCGGGACCTCAAGGGACTGGGGCGCTGGGTGGCGCTGGCGGCCCTGGGATTCGGCGCCGGGCTGGTGGCCTTCTCCCTATCGCGGATCTTCTGGCTCTCGGCCGCCATTCTGGCCCTGTGCGGCTTCGCCATGATGATCCAGATGGGATCTTCCAACACGCTCATCCAAAGCATGTCGCCGGACCGTTTGCGCGGCCGTGTGATGTCGGTCTACTCGATGATGTTCATGGGTATGGCGCCCTTCGGCGCGCTGCTGGCGGGCGCCGTCGCCGACCGTTTGGGAGCGCCCCTGACGGTGGCCGGCGGCGGCGCCCTCTCGATGCTGGCCGCCGCGGTTTTCTGGATGTGGTGGCCGCAGATCCGGGTGATCGCGCGCAAGCTGATTGTGGCGCAGCAGATGGCCGGCGGCGACCCGCCCCAGGGAATGACCGGCGGCAGCCTGGAACTGGAGCCGGAAGAATAGAAGGGGGGCGTCGACAGCAGCAGAGTGCCTTTCGTACCAACAGCTTACGGGACAAACGACGGCCGCCCGCTGTTTTTAACGGGAATACCACCGCGCGGGGTAACATCCGGGTGTGGGGCGACGCCTATGAGTCACTATGACCAAAAAGCTGCTTTTTGTATTTGCGATTCTGCTCGTGGTGGCGTTCGTTGCAATGGCGGCGGATGTCACGGGCAAGTGGGTATATGAGCAAGCCGGCCGTGGCGGTGGAAACCCCACCCAAGTGACACTGAACCTGAAGTCCAGTGGAAGCACGCTGACCGGCAGTATGGTGCGGCCTGGCCGCGGCGGCGGCGATCCCATGGAAACCCAGATCTCCGACGGCAAGATCGATGGCGACAACCTCTCCTTCAAGGTCTCCATGCAGATGGGCGGCAACGCGATGACGTCGGAGTATACCGGCACGGTTTCCGGCAGCGAGTTGAAGTTGAAGATCACTCGTCCGGGTCGCGATGGTGCGCCTCAGGTCACCGAAGCCACAGCCAAGAAGGCCAACTAAGACTAACCCGAGTCCGGCCGGTGTGCCGGCGCAAGATCAGGCGGCCCTTCCCGTATCTATCGGTGGGAGGGCCGTTTTTTTTGTGTTTCCAGGGGGTCGGATTGGCCGGAATCTGGCAGAGGTGGTGGTTTTCAGCCATTCCGCCTGGGTGCGCGAAGGGGGTAAGCCGCTGGGCATCAAGCACTTGAGGTTTGGTCTGGAACGTGCTCCTTTGAGGCTGAGGCGCAAGTTCGGGAGATCGGCGCCGCGGCAAGGGAGGTAGAAAAATGAAGGATACAAGGCTCCACCAGATGGTTTGGCGGACGCTCGGCATGGTATGCGTCCTGCTCCTGTTGGTAATTCCGGCTGGTGCGCTCCTGGCTCAGGAACCCGCGCCGCCCGCGCCAGCGTCGCCTCCGGCACAACCGTTCGCGCCAGACCAGTTGGATGCGTTGGTGGCACCCGTGGCACTCTATCCCGACGCGCTGCTCAGCCAGGTGCTGGTGGCCGCCACCTATCCTCTGGAGGTGGCCGAAGCGCCACAGTGGCTACAACAAAATCAAAACTTGAAGGGCCAGGAACTGATGGCTGCCGCGCGCCAGCAGAATTGGGACCCCAGTATCCAGGCGCTGGTGGCTTTTCCGGAAGTCCTCAAGCTGTTGAGTTCGAACATTCGCTGGACCACCGATCTGGGCAACGCATTTCTGGCCCAACAGGCCGACGTCATGAATGCCGTGCAGAGGATGCGCGCCCAAGCCAAGGCGGGGGGCAAACTGAATTCCAACGCCCAGGAGACGGTCACAACCGAGACGCAAGGGGACCGGAATGCGATTGAGATTCAACCGGCGAACCCGGAGATCGTCTACGTGCCGCAGTACAATCCCGAGTCCATCTGGGGGCCGCCTGCTTACGGCTACTATCCGCCCCTCTACTACCCGGACTACTACGGTTATGGTTATGGATTCTACCCGGGGATTTACATCGGAGGCTTCTTCGGCGGTCTGGGATGGGGCGGCTGGGGCTGGGGACCGAACTGGTTCAATAGCTCGATTTATCAGAACTACTACTTTTTCAACCACTACGGCTTCCATGGCATTTATGGCCGCGGGGGGGTTGGCGGCCGTGGGATCTGGGCGCACGATCCGGGGCATCGGCTGGGTGTGGCATACCCCAATCGGGGGCTGGCCACCCGCTACGGTGGTGCGGGCGCGGGGATGGCCGCCGGGCGTGTTGGCGGACAACGGTTCGCCACGCCGCGCGAGCCGTCTCTCAGCCGGGCGAATTCGGCGAATGTCGCAAACCGCGGAGGCGTGGGCGCGAGTGGCGCGCAGCGCGGTGCCCCGGCCAGCGGGACGAATCGCCTACAACAGACTCCAGGATCTCAACCGGGTGGCCGTTCCGCGGCGCCGCAGGGCAATCGCGCGCCAGCCGGCAACTGGCAGAGGTTCGGTGGTCAGGGAGGCGCTCCCGCGGCCCGGCAGAACATGAATGCGGCTCCGGCCGCGGGTGGCGGCGGAAGCGGGTGGAGCCATTTTGGAGGTTCCGGTTCGGCCAGCCGCGGCGCACCGAGCTATCGCTCCAACCCGAGTTACGGCGGCGGTAGCGCGTACCGCTCCGCTCCTTCCAACGGCGGCAACTACGGCGCCAGCCGCAGCATGCCCAGCTATCGCTCCAACCCGAGTTACGGCGGCGGCAGTGCGTACCGCTCCGCTCCTTCCTATGGCGGCAACTACGGCGCGAGCCGCAGCATGCCGAGTTATCGTTCCAGCCCGTCCGTCGGCGGCGGATATCGCTCGGCTCCTTCCCAGGGAGGGGGTTCGGTCGGTGGTGGTGGAGGCGTCCGCGGCGGTGGTGGCGGAGGCAGTTCCCGCGGCGGCGGAGGCTCCCATAGCGGGCGCCGGTAGTTCCTCCTGGGCCCGCTTTTCGCTCGAAGAGTCAGGCCCTTTGACAACCGCGACAGGCCAGCGAGGGCAGCGTCTCCAACGTGGACCCCAGGAGGGGGGGTCCGCCGCACATGCTGTAGGGGCGCAGCACTGTCGGCAATCATGTGCGCGAACTGCACTTGATGAGATCCCTATTCTCCGTTAGCAGGTTTGTTTTCATACTTCGGGCCGTTGCATGCTCGCGTCTGGGATGAGAAGAAGCAATGGCACATTCCACACGCTTGGTTCTTGCCTGCGTCCTCGGTTCGGCCGCGGTTGTGGCGCAAGAGCCGAGCTCGTTGGGACCGTAACCAGACGAGTCGTCGATCTCCCAGGCAGTGGGGTGGGAGACTCCCATTTCGCCGATGCAGTTGGCCAGCAACGTCCTGCATGACCAGAAGCCCATCTGGACCTTTCCGTGGAAGGCCGTTCGGGGCAAGCATTGGAAACCCGTCTTGGCCGTTGTGGCCGGCACGGTGGGCCTGGTGGTTCTCGACCCTCACACCGAGCCCTATTTTCACGACGGATCCCGCTTCAGCGCTTACAAGACCGGACCCCTGCGCGGACGGAACACGACGCTGGCGGAAACGCTGACGCCCGTCGCTTTTTATGTGACCGGTCTGGTGAAACATAGCCCGCACGCCCGGAACACAGGGCTTCTGGCAGCCGAAGGCCTCGCCGGCGCTCAGATCGTCTGCTTCGTACTGAAGCAAGCCGCGGGACGATTGAAACCCAGCGATATCCCTCCCGACGGGAATCTCCGCGACACGTGGTTCAAGTACAAGGGCGGGCTAACCAACGGGGGCAGTTTTCCCTCGGGCCACAGCGCCTCCGCATTCGCGGTGGCAACCGTAATTTCGGAGCGATACCGGGAACATCGGTGGATACCCTGGGTAGCCTACGGGGCGGCCGCATTCCTCTCGCTGTCCCGGCTGCCAGACCAGGCCCACTTTCCCTCCGACATCTTCATCGGCGCGGCTTATGGGATACAGCATCAGCCATTTTGTCGTAATGAGACGGTGAAGACTGGCCGGTCAAGTCGCACACGCGAGGGATACGGAGAGAGCGGCGATCCTTGGGGGGCGGGTTGCGGCTATGCTTCGGTCCGGACGCCGGCCTGTTCGCCCATCTTCTGGGCCAGGACGTTCAGGACCGATGCCATTTCGTAGAGCGCCCGGCGGGCCTGGTGGGGTGCGGCAATTCTGGTCAGGCGATACCACCACCGCATCACTTTGTAGTCCAGTACCAGCAAACGGTCTTCAAAGGATTCCAGGCTGAGGCCGGCGGCGTGTTGCAGCAGATAGATGAGAATCTCGTAATCGCGTTGCAGCGCAAGGTTCAGAGGGTCGAGCAGCGGCGCGGTCTTTAGGCGCTCCTGGACGTCCGCGAAGCAGAAACGGATGTCCGGCACGGCAGACGGTAAAGCCGCCCGTTCCACATGAGCGCGCAGCAACAGAACGCAGCTATAGCGGAACCAATACACCAGGAGGAGTAGTGAGAATCCGATTATCAAACAGCTCGCGATCATCCAGCTCCTATAATAATAACGTTAGTAAGGTACTAGACCGACCATAACCAGTCTACAATAGAGAAGCACGGGACGCAACACCTTTTCGCTCAATCAAGTGGGTGTGTCATCTACACGCAAATGAGGATATCTATATGCCCTCAAATATGTCTGCCCATGCACAACGGTGACCGTCAGAATACTGAGAACACCACTCCTAAGAGGGTGCTAAACGCGGAACTGGCGCCTAATGCGCGTGCCGGAGCCGCCGAATCTCTTCCAACCTCTCTCCGATGCGCTTCTCCAGGCCACGGCCGGTGGGGAAGTAATAGCGCCGCCCGGCCAGAGATGGCGGAAGGCATTCCATGTCGACGATGGCGTCTTCGAACTGGTGCGCGTGCTGGTAACCTTGGCCGTAGCCCCACTCCTTCATGTGGCGGGTCACGGGGTTGCGGAGGTTCATGGGGACGGGATCGGCGATGGTCTGTTCGACATCGGCGCGCACTGCGTTCATGGCGCGGTAGGCGGAGTCGGATTTGGGCGCGACGCTCAGATAGATAGCGGCCTGCGCCAGCGCCAAGTCGCCTTCGGGAATGCCGAGGAAGTGCACGGCCTGCATGGCCGCCACGGCCTGCTCCAAGGCGCGCGGGTCGGCCAGACCGATGTCTTCGATGGCCATGCGGATCAGGCGGCGCGCGATGTACAGGCGGTCCTCGCCGCCTTCGAGCATACGAATGAGCCAGTAGAGCGCGGCGTCCACGTCGCTCGACCGCACGGACTTGTGCAGCGCGGAAATCGCATTGCAGTGCTCTTCGCCGCCCTTGTCGTAGAGCAGCGTCTTGCGGTTGATGGCGTCCTCGACGGCGGCGGCGGTCAACTCGCTTCCGGCCGAGGCCGCCGCCGCTGCCTCCAGGGTGTTGTACGCCTGGCGCGCGTCGCCGTTCGAATAGATGGCGATCTGTTCGAGGAGTTCCTCGGGTGCCTGAAGGCCCGCCACCGGCAGGGCGCGCTTGAGCAGCGTCACGATTTCCGGCACGGTGAGCCCGCGCAGCGCGTAGACACGGGAGCGGGAAAGCAGCGCCGAGATCACTTCAAAAGAAGGGTTCTCGGTGGTGGCGCCGATGAGGATGATGTCGCCGCGCTCGACGTAGGGCAGAAACGCGTCCTGCTGCGCCTTGTTGAACCGATGGATCTCATCGATGAACAGGATGGTGCGGCGGCCCATGCGCCGCAGCCGCTCGGCGTCGACCATGACCGCCTTGATTTCCTTGATGCCGCTGAGGACGGCGCTGAAGGGAATGAACTCGCAGCGGGTGATGCGGGCGATGAGCTTGGCGAGCGTGGTCTTGCCGGTGCCGGGCGGTCCCCAGAGGATGATGGAGGCCAGCTCATCGCGCTCGATCTGGCGGCGCAGAGGCTTTTCCGGCCCGAGAATGTGCTCCTGCCCGATGTAATCCTCAATCCGCTCCGGACGCATGCGCTCGGCCAGGGGGCGCTTGCCGTGTGTTTCGGGAGCCTCCGGGGCGCTGCCCTCCGAGCCGGGCGGGGTGGAGTCGAACAGGCTCACGGCCGCAGCGCTCTCTGCCGCCGGGCTTCGTACAGCAGAATGCCGGCGGCCACCGCGGCGTTGAGCGATTCCACGCCCACCGTGGGGATGGAGATATCGAGCGCGGCCGAGCGCAGCTCCGCGCCGACGCCGCGCGCCTCGTTGCCGATGACCAGGCCGCACCGTCCGGAGAAATCGGCATCCGCCAGCGAGCGCACCGCGGCGCCGGTGCGGGCCGGGACCCCGGCGTACAACTCCACCTTGTTCTGGCGGAGAGCCGCGCGGGCCAAAGTGGGGTCCAAGCCGTAAAGAAACGGGATGCGGAAGAGCGAGCCGGCGGAGGCGCGCAGCGTCTTGGGATTATGCGGGCTGACGGTGCCTTTGAGAAACAGCAGGCCGGTGGCGCCGAAGGCCTCGGCGGCACGGGCGATGGCGCCGGCGTTGCCGGGGTCCTGCAATCCATCGAGCACCACCACCAGCGGGCAGCCGCGGAACAACTGTTCGAGTTTCCAGACGGGCGGTTTGACCAGGGCGATCACCCCCTGGCTGGTCTCGGTTCCGGACACGCTCTGGAGCAGCGCGTCCGGCACCACCACCACCTTGACGCCCGCCAGCCGCCGGACGTGCGCCTCGGCGGCCGACCGCACGGATTCCGCGGCCAGCACGGTGGTCACTTCGCAATCGCTGCGCAGCGCCTCTTCCAGCAGGTGAAAGGTCTCCGCGACGCACCAACCCCGCTCGGTGAGCGCGCCGCGGGCAATGGCGCGCCGCACGTCCTTGAGCAGCGGGTTGGCGGCGCTCGTGATGGTCTCCGACTTCGTCATCCGATTACAATAGGGTTTCCGTATGTTCAGAATACCGCACGTGAAGCGGGCCGCATGGGCCGCGATGGCGGCGGCGCTGGCGGGACTGATGGTCTCGGTCGGCTACCTTTCCGTGCGGATCGGGCGACAATCCACGCGCGAGGAAGCGCAGGCGGCGGATGTGATCCTGGTGCTGGGGGCGGCCGAGTATCGGGGCCGGCCTTCGCAGGTCTTTCGCGCGCGGCTGGACCACGCGCTGGAACTCTACAACCTCAAGCTGGCGCCCCAGATCATGACCACCGGCGGCGCCGGCGGCGAACCGGTATTCACCGAAGGCGGCGTGGGCCGCTCTTACCTGATTAGCCGCGGCGTGCCGCCCGAGGCCATCATAGTGGAGACCGAAGGCGAGAGCACGGTGCATTCCACCACGCTGGCGGGCGAGATCATGCGCCGCATGGGCCTCAATTCGGTAATCGTGGTAAGCGACGGGTACCACATTTACCGGGTCAAGAGGATGCTACAATCCCGGGGCTTGAAAGCCTACGGTTCACCGCGCAAGGAGAGCAACCCGGGACCGCTGCGCGACCGATGGAACTACGTCAAGCAGGCGGTGGGATATCTGCTGTGGCGGGTGGGGGTGGGGGTGTGAAGCCGGTGTGGCAGGCCAGAGCAGACTAAGAGCTTGTCACGAAACAACTGTGCCAACCGCTCTCTAAGGAGAGCGGCAGGCCACCGGACGCGCACCCGCCCCTAATTCAACTCCAGCTTTACCGCCAACCCGGCATGGTCGGAAGCGAACGGCGCTGTCGTGCCCGTCCGCACCGCCGAAACTATGGCCGGCGTGTGGCCCAACCAGAATTGCAGCGGGCCGCCCACGAAAATCAGATCGATCCGCTCATTCGCCATCACCGGTCCGCCGCTTTGATCCTCGCCGAACAGCGGCCAGGTATAGCCGCGATCGGCAGGGTGGGCGAACTTCCAGGCATCGACAAAGCCGGCATTCGCGACATGCTGGGCCGTGCCGGTGTATTCCGGCCCGGGCTCCGCGTTGGAGTTGAGATCGCCGGCCAGCACCACCGGTATGCTCGTGAAGAGCAGGTTGGCGAGGAGTTCATCCGCTTGCGCGCGCTGGACCTGCTCGGCCTGCGGCAAGCCGGGAATCGTCGATTGCAAATGCGTGTTCACGAAGCGGAACTTCGACCCGTTGGCCATCACATCCGCGGCCATCCACCCGCTCGGCACCGACATCTGCCCGAGAATCGGATTGCCGAAACTGAAGACGGCCGGGTAGCGGTGCGTCTGGGCGTTGAAGAGATCGAACTGCGATTGTGGCAGGTCGAGCCGGGCGAGAATGACATCCCGGTCTGGCTGTCAGCGACGGCGGAACACGACTCAGCGGGATCTGTACACCAGCATTTCCGCCTTCCCCGCCGCGAAATGCCCTACCAGCGCTCCCAATCCCGCGCCAACTGCGCCGAAAACCGCTCCGGTCGCTGGTTTGGGGGCAAAGCACAAGAGCTGACAACTCGGGGGATCTCCTGCCGCCCATCCACCGGCGAAGCCCACGCCGAACCCCGCTGCCGCACCGATCCACGGCGCCGCGGCACGGGCATGCGAGCGCTTCAGGAATACACGGCGGATTTCCGTCCGCGGAATATCGTTCTGTTCCTTCCGACGCCGAACCAGTTGCAGACTCTCTGGCGTGGCGGCCCCGAAATCCCCTGTAACGTCCGGCTTGCCTCTGAGTTCCACCCTGATCCGGTCGCCGGGATGAAGGCGTTGTAGTTGGTCCCAGTCAGTCCCGGCATCGGCCGCCTTCCCGGCAACGG